>JGI24711J26586_10000001_pt1 | contig 238725 bp, 207 predicted proteins | sample BioPla3DNA1_FD_26586 | JGI IMG/M metagenome (IMG submission 26586)
GTGAGGAGTGAGGAGTGAGGAGTGAGGAGGTTATTGTGTGGAGGTATTGGTGTTGGTGTTTTCCTCTTGTTTTGGTCCTTCTTCCTCTTCTTGTGGAGGTGTATCGTGGATGACTCCGTATTCATCTACGTAAGCCAGCATATCTTCAAATGAATCTTTGGGGGCGTTTTTGCGCTCTTCCCTTCTTTTTTCCTTTTCTTTTCGTTTAGCTCTTTTTTGTTGCTCTATTTGTCTTTTACTAAATGCGTGTTGTTTTGCCATACGCGTAAGATACGAAAAAAAATGCTAGTAGAAATTAAGTCAATATCGCTTTCTTGCATTGAGTAGCTATTTCGTAGATAACAGCTGACCATATCTTGAATTTTACCACAAAAAACCTCAACGAAACACCACAAAAAACATCAATAGAGATGGTTGGTTTAAAAATAATCAATACCTTTGCCAAGACTTCTTAATAAGATTTCTATATGGAATATCTAAAACGAATGGCAGATAAACAGCTGAAAGATAATCTTGAAGCATTTGGGGCTGTATTAATTGAAGGACCAAAATGGTGTGGAAAAACAACAACTGCTATGCAGCAAGCTAATAGTGTTTTGCAATTGCAAGATCCTGACACCAGGGAGGGATATATAGCTACTGCTGCTATCCGCCCTTCGTTACTTTTGGCCGGAAAGACTCCAAGATTGATTGATGAATGGCAAGTGGCACCCACACTTTGGGATGCCGTGAGGGTGATGGTAGATAGGCGGGGTGAAGTTGGGCAGTTTATACTTACAGGTTCAAACAGCGTAGATAAATCGGCAGTCATGCATTCAGGTATAGGAAGGATTGTTCGTATGCAGATGTTTCCTATGAGCTTGTTTGAGTCTAAAGAGTCAAATGGCGCCATCTCGTTATCTGAACTTTTCAACAATCCCGCATTGGATATCGATGGTATTGATTCTTCCATGACCCTTGAAGACTTGATTTTTGCGGCATGTCGTGGTGGTTGGCCGGCGTCTTTAAAACCAAGAAAAGCTAATTCTCGTTTATTGATTGCAAGAGACTATGTGAACAGTTTGTGCAAGATGGATATTTCCACTGTCGATAATATCATACGTGATGAAACAGTAGCTCGTTTGATTCTTAGATCTTATGCCCGTAATGTGTCCACACTTGCAAAAAAATCGAGTATGCTGAATGATATTCGCGTACAGGCTGACACATTGGCAGAAAATACATTTGATAGTTATGTTAATGCTTTTAGACAATTATTTGTAATACAAGATATTGAAGCATGGAGTCCGGCAATACGATCTGCTACGGCCATACGTAGTAGTTTGAAAAGAGGTTTTGTTGACCCCTCAATAGCTGTTGCAGCGCTTGGTTTGACCCCGGAAGCTCTCCAAATGGATCTGAAAACATTTGGATTTATATTTGAAAGCATGTGTATTCGCGATTTAAAAGCTTATTCCCAAGCTCTTGGCAGCTCCATATCTTATTATCATGACCGATATAATTTAGAGGCAGATGCGGTACTGCATCTGGCAGATGGAAGATATGCCTTGATTGAGTTTAAGTTGGGAGGTAAAGATATTGAAAAAGGAGCAGCCCACTTGCTAGAGATACAACGTTTGGTAAAAGAATACAACCGGGCAGAAAAACAGGTGAGACTGAGTGAACCTGATCTGTTGATGGTAATCACGGGAGGTCCCATTGCTTACTCACGCCCCGATGGTGTGAAGGTGGTACCTCTGGCATGTTTAAGAGATTGATCCTCTTGTTGTTCTACTACTTCATCAGCTTTACGAAATATTCGTCGTAAAATTCAAAGCCGCCCAGGTGTCTGATTCTTAGCGTGTCGTTGTGTAGCCGGTAAGGGTATTTTGTGTCGTAATCAACGCCGTAAAGGGTTATGGTTGTTCTGGATACATGACACTCACGTTCCCAGATCATGTTGCCATAGGCATCGTAGAAGATATAAGTGCCATGGGATGTGAACTCCCTTATGGTCTGGTTTTCCGGAGTCGGGTATTCTTCTTTATTTCCAAGGTCCTGCGTTTTGACCAACTGCCATTTTCCTTCCAGTCTGTTGTAGAATCTGTCGTCTTTTCCGCAACCTGTTGTTACTAAGACTAAAGACAAACAAACAAAGTAAAGACATACTTTATTTTGGATATTTCTCATATTCATATCGGCTAACACCCCATTCGGCATAACCCCATGCCGGTGAGTAGGTGATGTGTTCTATTAAAAGTTTTCCAACAAATTTTTTCTTAAATAAGGCAGGGGTTCCGTGATCTTTAAGTATCCGGATTTCTGTCAGGTTCTCATACGCATCATAGATGAGTTTTCTGTGCTGTGTCAGATTCCCCAAGAGATCATAATAGAGCTCTTCCGTTGGTAGCGTGCTACTTCCAGTATAATTGTGTTCAACCGTTTGGGTTGTTTCGCCTATGTGGTTGAAAATCTCGGTTTTTACTTTGCGCGAACTTTCGTCGTACGTATATTTTGTAGTATGCTCCAATTCTCCGTTGTACATAAAACACTCCTCAAGAATGAGCAAGTTCAGGTTGTTGTATGTGTATTTGTACTGATGGTGTATGCCACACGAGGCGTCTGTTTTATATGTGTTTACAAGATTTTCCCCTTCGTATTTAAAATGTTCCGTGCGTATCCAGGTTCCGTCGGCTAAATACAACTTCGTAATCAAATTACCGTTCTCGTGTGCATAGGTTATATAAGTACCTAAGCGTAAATTTCCAACCTCTCCATCATAAATACTTTCCTTTATTAATACGTTATTCCTGTCATATTCATATGTTCTGTATGTAAACAGAGTCCTTGGATAACTGTATAACGATTCCTGTACCAGGTTTCCATTCTCTGAATAACTCAACTCCATGAATGTATGGGGTGTAGGGTCTGACGAACTGCTGTAATTAAGTACCCTGCACAACCTGTAGCTGTCAGGATCCGCCAACAAATGCCGGTACTCATCTTTTGTACAGCCAGGCATAATGAGCAGGGAAATTGCCAATAGAGGTATAATTTGAGTTTTCATACTGTCTAAATTACTAAATGCAGAGCCTACAAAAATACTGCACTACTTGCTAATAACTTCCGGGAGGTGTTCCCCGTTCTTTTGGTGCAGCGACCTGTGACGGATGTAAAATTTATATATATTTGTTTTAACGCGTTCCACTAAGCAGTATATGCTAAGGTTTTGCATTTATGTAATAAAGAAATCATCATGAACGCACATAGAATAACAAGAACAATTACAGCTGCAACGTTGGGTATGGCAGCCGTACTCATGCTTACGGGATGTCCCTGGTACAATCCGGACTACAAGTTTGATTTTGAAACTATTATCACAGATGTCCCTGTAAATCTGGAGAAATTGAATACCGAATACGACGATTACAACTCTGTAGCTCCTTATTTTTTAGACCGATACGATTTTTATTTTTCCACTAATAGGAACAGAAAAGGAGGTGACTACGATATTGTCTGTTATCCCCTTGATATATCGTATCATAGGAGGAAAGACACAATCAATATTTCTATGGAAGAGCATCCTGCGCTCAATCTGACGCAAAGGACGCTTTTGGGAAAAGTCAACAACCCGGCAGACCAGTTAGGGCCTAATTTTTTGATGTATAGCGGAGATTACCATTATTTCTTTTATGCAGAAAATGAAAGCGGGAATTTTGATATCAAATTTGTTTATTCTTCGCAATGGGAAGAATGGGGGGTCAGAGTTTCTCCTCAGCCACCTGAATTTGCAGGGCCTTATGGAGCTACTTTGCTAAACTCGGCCTATGACGATCTATACCCCACGTTTTACAACAGGGGATCGGAATTGCTTTTTTGCAGCAACCGGGAAGACGGTGAAACGTTTAGCATATACGGGCTGACTATAGAAGATGTAGTACGTATCTACGAAAAAGAAGGAGTACCGCTTCATGAGGTACTGATGCGTGAACAGGCCGAGGCAGAAAAGGTGGAAATTCTTTCTGCTACGGGGAACGACAAATGCCCCTTTGTGCTGGGTAATGTGGTGGTATTTACCTCTGACCGGGAAGGAGGTGCGGGCGGATTTGATCTGTATTATGCAAAACTCACGGACGGCCGGTGGGGCACACCCGTGAGCTTTGGCCCTAAAATCAACTCGGCGTATAACGAATACCGGCCCATGCTGGTACACCTGGAAAGAAAAGTGCTCTTGTTCTTCTCTTCTGACCGTCCGGGAGGCAAAGGCGGGTATGACCTGTACTGTGCCGATGTAAGTGAGCAGATTCCGGAACTTAGTTACTACTATTTGTAGGAAGAATACTGTTTGCAGGTAAACAGACGTTACGTTTACCGATATGCTGCCGGCAGTTGCCTTACGCGGGTGGCTTGTTCAAAGGCGTATCCGATTTTCAGCAATTTAAGTTCTTCAAACGGTCGGGCTACGAATGTCAGGCCTGTAGGTCCGTTTTTTTCTGTATAGCCCATAGGCACGATCATGCACGGGAAATTGGCTGCTGCTGCATAACTGGCCTCCAGGTTGTCTATGGAAAGGATGATGTCCAGTTGGTATTGGTCCATAGGGGTTTCAAAATAACGCCTGCCTTCGCTCTGTATTTTTGTTCGTACTTCGTTCAGCTCTTCTTCTGTAAGCTCCAGCACGGCCATTCTTTCAAAGGTTTCTTGTCCGTACGGCACCCTTACCTCGGGTTCCCGGTTGTTGTGCTCCACAATATCGGCTATGGAGCGGACAGTTATATTCTCCGAAGCGTATTCCATTAAGTAGTTAGCCAGGTCTTTTTTCATGTCACCGCTCAACAAGGTTCCGAATCCTTGCATGGAAACAGAAACGGGATCAAATACAACGGTAACGCCTCCCAGGGCAGTAAGGATTTCTGCTTGTGCTTTGTACAGCGGGTTCCCCAGCATACTCTTGTTTACACCAAACCGCAACCCTTCCAGCGGAAGTTGTTCTGCTTCCGCTGCCGTCCGGTCTGCCTGCGGTATAATTTCCAGGTACCGGGCATCGTCCGTCATGGCTGCCATGACAATGGCGTTGTCAACTACACAGCCTGTGATAGGACCGGGGGTGTCCAGTGTACTGGCCAACGGAATGATGCCACTGCGGTCCAGCAGTCCAACGGTAGGCTTGAGTCCTGCCAGAGAGCTCCGTCCCGAGGGAGACAAAATAGAGCCCGAGGTTTCCGTGCCCAGGGTAGCAGCTGCGTAACTTGCGGCCATGGCCACTCCGCTCCCGGAGCTGGAGCCGCCCGTATCGTATATTTTACGTCCGTATGCGTTGAGTGTTTGTCCTCCTACAGCACTGTATCCGTTGGGGCCTATGTCAAATATGTAGTTGGCCCATTCCGTAAGGTTTGTTTTGCCCAGAATGATGCCTCCGTGTGCTTTGATATTAGTTATAATAGCTGCGTCTTCTGTTATATTATTTTGTAAAACATGCGCCCCGGCTGTGGTGGGCATGCCGGCAACACCTATATTGTCTTTTACCAAAATGGGCATTCCGTAAATGGGATGTGAGCCTGAAGCTTTGTCTTTGGCGCGGGCTTCTTTTACGGCGTTGGGGTTGATGGCTATAATGGCATTCAGCATTTTTCCCTTATCGTTCTCGTACTTCACAATCCGGTAGAGGTACCATTGTGTAAGTTTTTCATATGTAAGGTCACCAATACGGATGTGCGACTGCAAGGTGGGAATGTCCTGTCCCAGGATAAGGGGCTTGAGTCTTTCGTACTCTTCTTCCGGGAAGTTGCTGATCTGAGGCTGTACAACTTTCCATAATTCGTTTTTATCAGCTACACGGGACTGGATAAGTTTGTAGCGCATGCGAATGAGTTCATGTGTTTGGTTGTCTTCAATTTCCTGACTTTGGTCGTACGGGACCCAGGGTTCAATGACAGTTTTAGGTGTTTGATTGCATGCAGTAAGCATAAAAAGAATTACTAAGGGTAAATAAAATTTTCTCATAAGCTGTAGGTTCATTATGGCATGAAATATAAATATGTAAAATTAATTAAAACAAACAATACCCGGGTCTTTTATTTTACTACGTCGTGTTTTGGCGTAGTAAAGGTTTAATTTTGGGAAATTACCGATTATTAAATAATTCTAACCGATTACAAAGTAAAACCTACCAAATTCAAAATTATGGGAGCTTAAAAGATATAAAATCAGTATATTTAAAACACAATTATGGTGAACGTTTCAATAGGAAAAATTATAGAGCAAAAAATCAAGGAGCGCAAGATGAGTGTTTCTGACTTTGCGAAATGCATCAACCGTTCCCGAACGACGGTCTATGATATTTTCCAGCGTAAAAGCATTGATGTTGACTTGCTTCTTGTAATTTCAAGGGCTTTGGAATTTGACTTTCTGCGTGAAATCTATTTGAAGGATAATAATGGGCCTGCAGAAAAGAAATATTACGTTGTCGTTGAAGTTGACCCGTCGCAATTGACCGGAGATCTGGATATGCTTTTTAATAAAAAGCTTGACGGAGTACGGGTTCTGCAAAAGCAGCCAATACCGTCCGGGATTGCCAAAGAACAAGGAAACAATTCTTAAAATACCGGGAGTAACGGTCTATGTCCCGAATTCTTAACACTTGTGTCTGAAAATAAGACATTAAGGATTTTGTTTTTATAGACAAAATCGCCAATTTTAAAGAATATTTTAACCATCCGCCTAATGAAGAAAACAGTCTTGTACAAGATTATTTTTCTATTTCTTATTGTGACCTTTCGCATAGCCGGTTTTGCGCAACAACATACCGCAGATTCACTTCTCCGGATTGTAGAGACGGCTCCTACAGATTCGGCAAAGGTACATGCACTATACCATTTGGCGGACTACTATTCAGATAAGGATAACACGTTGTATTTGAAATATGCCCGACAAGGCCTGGCATTGGCAGAAAAAACAGGGTATGAAAAGGGTATTTCATTTTCTCTTAATAATGTTGGTAGTGCATATTATGATTTGGGAAAATTCAATAAAGCTTTGGATTGTTTTGAAAAACGCCTGGAACTTACCACCAAATTGAAAGATTCTGTTGGGGTGGCGGCTTCTAAAGACAACATAGCCATTATTTATTTACATCAGGGAGAATTGCAAAAAGCCCTGGAATACAGAAAGCAGTCCAATGAGCTTTACGAAATGACTGGTAATCACGGTAGGTTAGCTAATGGATATGTATGGATTGGAAATATTTACCTTCAACAGGCAGATTATGAATCAGCTGTAGCCTATTACCTGAAAGCCAGGCGCATTTTTGCAGAGTTGGATAGTGAAGAAGAGCTGGCCATAGTCTATGTGAATCTATGTTCAGTCTTTAAGAATTTACTGGAATTCGAAAAAGCGATACAGTACGGATTGGAAGCCGCCCGTCTATTTAATAAAATGGAGCACCTGAACGGAGAAGGAGTGTCGCAATACAGGTTGTCACTTGTTTACACAGACTTGAAACAGTATGAAAAATCGGTAGAACATTTACTGAAAGCGCAGGAGTTGTTTACGAAAGTCCAAAACGGTTATTTCCTGAGTTTGGTTGATATGGCTCTGGCCTATAATTATATGGAAGATAGAGAGTTTGAACCGGCATTGGAGTATTACCATAAAGCTTTGGAGAAGGTAGTGAAAGAAGACGATCCGGGTACGCAGGCCATTATATTTACCAATATAGGTTCCATAAATTATGAGAAAGGAGAGTACAAAGAAGCGCTACTCTATTTAAGACAAGCAGAAAACATATTACAGAAATTAGAGGAAAAAAGGGTACTAAGTAAAACGTACGTTGCTTTTGTGTTGACATTTAGCGGTTTGCATGAACAAGACAGCGTGTATCTCTATTTGAACAAATACGAAGCACTGAAAGATTCTATGATTACAGAACAAACGTTGCAGGCTGTAGCAGAACTTCAAACTAAATACGACACAGAGAAAAAAGAGAAGGAAATTGCCTTGCTGAACCTGGAAAACGAACGAAAGTAAAGTGATTTGGACCGCCTGAACCAGTTGAACCGTTTTTCTGAACTGCAGTTGCGGCAGGTACAGACAGAAAACCTGAACTACCAGCAAAGTCTGAAACTGGCAGAAGCCGAAACAGCAAAACAGCAGAGCGAAATTCAGTTGTTTATCCTGAACGAAGAGGTACATAACCAGGCAAGGCTCCAGGCAAAACGCCTTAACCGTATTATCTTCATAGGGTTTGCTGTTATTATTATTGCGCTGGCTTTGACAGGGCATCTGACTCTTTTGGCAGTCAAAAACAAAAAAGAAAAAGAAAAAGCCTTATTACAACAAACGGCTGCTGAACTTAACAGGCAGTTGATGGAAATGCATATGAAGGCCATTAATTTTCAGCTCAATCCCCATTTTATTTTCAATTGTGTACATTCTGTAGAATACCTGCTAAAAGAATCTAAAACAGAAGAATCTATCATCTGCTTAAGAAAATTTTCCAATCTTACACGGCTTATGTTGGAGAGCATGTCCAAACAAGATATTCCGTTGGAACAAGAACTGGAAATTGTAACTGCTTATATGGATTTAGAACAGACCCGGTCCATAAATCCCTTTACTTATGCTATTGATCTGGATCCGGCCATTGACGTAGAAACAACTATGGTTCCCCCGCTTATCTTGCAACCCTTTATAGAAAATGCTATAAAACACGGATTTGTAGATGGGAAAGAAACATATAAAATAAATATTTGCCTGAGTACCAAAGACAATATGCTGTTATGTGTTATTACAGATAACGGTATTGGATATATGGCCAGTTATAACGGCATTAGAAGAGTGTCGGGGTATAAAAAAGAATCGCTTGGACTGAAACTCACAGAAGACAGGTTGCGCGTAATCAATCAGATGAAACTGTCGCAAGCCTCCTTTACTATACAAGATTTACAAACAAAAGATAACAAATTAAGAGGAACCCGTGTTTTGTTATCTTTACCGGTTAACGGCTTTGCGAAGGCGGGGCTAAGAAATTTAAAACTTTCTATAAATACGAACTCGAGCAAAAACCATTTTCGTTTTTCAAACTTACAAAAAATAAAAAAAACGAAATGTTTTTTTGCGACTTAAAGTGCGAAAATCTTCAACGCCAGGGAATCTTGCCCCCGCTTTTGCAAAGCCGATGTTATGTGATGGCAATTTTTTGTACTTTTGTCATAAACTAAATCATTTCATTATGTATTTCAGCAGACCTTGGACTTTTGTATAAGTGAGAGACAGTCCCTCCTTTTTTTTCTAGACGATTAGTCTATGATTTACAGCTACTATTTTATTCTAAAATCAGTGTCGTGATTTCATTGCTGTTTCTGATGGTTAATACTGTCTTTCACTTTCTGTGATTTGAGTCAAGTATTCATCCAAAAGAAATTAATAATGAAAAAAAATCGTGTTCCTGTAAGGTTTACAGGTCAACATTTTACAATAGACACCCGATTAATAAATGATGCTATTCGGCTGGCTGACGTGCAAAAAGAAGATTTGGTTTTAGATATTGGTGCCGGTCTCGGTTTTTTGACTGTTCATTTAGCTAAAAACTCTGACAATGTGATAGCTATTGAAAATGACAGGCGTTTTGTATCCGAACTCAGGTCGAAATTCGGATGTAATAAAAAAGTCAACATTGTAGCAATCGACTATATGCGGTTTTCGTTTCCGCAAAAGCATTTTAAAGTGGTTTCTAATATACCATACGGAATCACTTCCGATATTCTGAAATCGCTGATGTTCACGAATCTGGAATATTTTACGCAAGGCTGTTTGATTATGCAATTAGAACCCGCTCAAAAACTTGTTCAGCAAAAGTTTTTCAACCCGTATGTTGTTTTTTATCATACATTTTTCAGGTTGGAATTGATGTATGAAATTAGTCCGAAAAGTTTTCTGCCGCCTCCAACGGTTAAGTCGGCATTACTAAAAATCAGTAAAAAGAAGTGTGAAAATATCGGTGTCGAGATGAAAGAAAAATATCTTGATTTTCTTTATTTTATGCTTCATTTCCCTGATTTGCCGGTACGTACGGCTTTGAAGAAAATCTTTCGTAAACAACAAGTTAGGGAACTTNCTGAAAAGTCTGGTTTAAAGTTGGATAATTCGGTTTGCACGATGTCTGCACAGCAATTTTTAGAATGTTTTGTTGAAATGTTAAAAGTCGTACCCGATAAATTTCACCCAAAAAAGTAAATCCGTTTTTGTCAGAACAACGCTTTTTCATTTGAGGAGAGTGTTGTTTTTGCTTGCACATAACTTATATATCTGCAGCATGATTAAAACGATTATTGTAGAAGACGATGCAATGCATGCCCGCTCACTTGCGGATACTCTGGCAACACATTTTAAAAACATTCAACTTCTTGCTATTTGCAACAGTGTGCCCCAGGCAATGCTCCAGATTCCTGCCTTAAAGCCTCAGTTGGTATTTTTAGATGTGGAGCTGGGCTCCTTTTCCGGGTTTGATTTGCTGGCCATGCTCAAAACCAGGGATTTTGAAGTAATATTTACTACAGCGTATCAGAAATACGCTGTTCAGGCTATCAAAATGTCGGCACTGGATTATATTGAAAAACCCATTGATATCAAACAGTTAGAAAACGCCATTGCACGTTATAGGGCTAAAGAAAATGATAATAGAATCCAGAACTTGCTAGAAAATTTTACGACAGAAAGGAACGAGCAAAAGATAGTACTGCAAGAAGGAGGAAGTTCACTTTTTGTTAGTTTGAAAGACATCCTGCGCTTACAGTCAGACAATGCTTACACGTTGGTTTATTATTGGGATAACAAGTCCCTTAACAAAGTAGTTTTGTCAAGGAACTTATCCTATTTTGAAGACATACTCAAGGAAAAAGGTGCCTTTTACAGGGTACATAATCAGCACTTGATAAACATTTTTTACATCAAACGGTTGGTACAGGATAAAGGCTGTGTAGTTGTTATGGATGATGACAAAAAAACAGTCGTCCCGGTAGCCAGGGCACGCCGGGACGACTTTTTTGACTTTCTCCGCAACAATGGAATTATCATTTAGTATGCCACGGTTCGTAAGCAGCGCGACGTAATTCCTGTACGTTTTTGAAAGGTTTGGGTGGTTTCAGGTATTTTGCCAGGAAGGTATAAATATCCAACCGCATGGCAGAGGCAGCCGCGTGGTCCATCCGGTCAAAGGAATGTCCGCCGGGCTCATTTTCAAAAACCTTGTATTCAAAAGACTTCCCATTGGCTTGTAAGGCCTTGATTAAATGCTCCACTTCCAGAGAGTTAACATCTTCGTCGCAGGTATTGGTATAGATAAGCAGAGGTGTCTGCAACTTGTGTGCTTGCCAGGCCGGGGAACGGCGGCGGTATTCTGCCACATCTTCTTCCGGTGTTTTTCCAATATGGTAAGGTGCAGAAAAATAGGCCATGTAGGCAGGGCGTTTGTATCCCAGACGTGCAATCAAATCGCTTACCGGAACCCCGGCGTATCCACAGGTGTAGTCTTTGGGATGCTCAAAAAGATTCATAAGTGTAATCATGCCTCCGTGGCTCCACCCCATAATCCCTATTCGTGACTTGTCAACTATATCGTAGTTTTCTACCATATAATTACGTCCGTACCATACGTCATCGTTTTCGCGACCGCCGTAATCAATATCTTCGTACAGCCCACGTCCGTAACCGGTACTTCCGCGGTATTCTGTTGCAATGACTATATAGCCCTGAGCCATCAGCTCCCGTATAATGTGTGTGTGGTATGTAGTAAAATCTCCGTGTACGCCGCCGTGGGGCAATACAATAAGCGGGTATTTTTTAGTCGGATTGATGTCTTTTGGCACAAAAATGTACGACCAGATTTTAAGCGGATTTCCTGCACCTTGCCCGGTAGGATTGGCTTCCCTCCAGCGTGGGGTAGTTGGTATAAATACTTTGTCAATGTAGGCTACATCGCTTACTTTGTTGTACCACAGTACGTCGTCTATTTTTTTAGTAAGACTTAATCCCTGATGGTCTACCCCCTGCGCCATCAGAGACCACGCAGGAAGTAGCATCAGGATCAAAAAGATCCAATGTTTTTTCATAATTACATAATTCTGTCTGCAGGGGTTTCCGGCAGCGGTTTGTACGACTTAAGCTCTTCCAGCAGCACTTCAATGGCTTTTGTAAGCTGTGCGTCGTTCCCCAGGTAATCTTCAAAGGGGTTAATGTCTATTTCAATGTCGGGGTCAACTCCATGGCCTTCTACAATCCACTCTCCGTCAATAGAGTATGATGTGAAGAAAGGTGTACGTACATCTTGTCCGTCCAGGTAACGTTTAGATCCGGATATACCTACGATACCGCCCCAGGTGCGTGTTCCAATGAGTTTGCCAAGCCCCATTTGTCTGAAACTGTAGGGGAATAAATCTCCGTCAGACATGGAATACTTATCTATCAGACACACTTTGGGTCCATGATGGCTTTCGTTAGGTACAGGCAGGTTGCTGCCGTGGCGGTACATGCTCATACGGTGCGCTTCCCTTGCCAGCCTCTCCAGGATGATGGGAGAAACATTACCCCCGCCGTTCATGCGGTCGTCTATGATAAGGGCCTTCTTGTCAAGCTGTGTATAGAACAACTTAGTAAACATATCCAGTCCGGGCATACCCATGTCCGGGATGTGGATGTATCCAATCTGGCCGTCGCTGGCCTGGTTGACTTTTCGGATGTTGTTCTGCACCCATTCATAATATTCCAGTTGGGATTCGTCTGCAATAGGTTTTACGTAAATGGTACGTGCGCCTGTTGCAGAAGGAGAGCTGTTGACTTTCAGTGCAACGGTCCGGTCTGCTTTTCCAACAAGCGCCTGGTAGATGGTTGTCATATCCGCACAATCCATTCCGTCCACTTCCAGTATGTAATCGCCTGTTTGCACATGAAGTCCACCGTCGCGTAAAGGGGAACGGAGTGATTTGTCCCAGTTTTCTCCTTCATATATTTTTGTTATGCGGAAGGCGCCGGATGCATCTTTGCTAAACCGGGCACCCAGCAATCCCAATTGGATTCTTTCAGCAGCCGGTGTATCGGCAGGAGAGGTTACGTAGCAATGTCCTACATTCAGTTCTGCAATCATTTCTCCAATAACATAGGTAAGATCGTGGCGGTGTTGTACGTAGGGTAGCAAAACTTCATATTTTTCGCGAATGCCTTCCCAATCGCGGCCGTGCATGTTAGACACATAGAAATGGTCGCGGTACACACGCCAGGTTTCGTGGAAAATTTGTTCCCATTCTGTAGGATAGTCTACCAAGGTCTTCACCCCTTCCAAGGATACTTTTTTGTCTGATTTCCATGTGGGGGCTCCTACAACGTACAAATCCCGGCCTTCCCGGATTAACATTTTCTTGCCCAGGGGGGCATAGGCAACCGGCATTCCTTTGGTTACCGGTGTAACCTTCATGTCGCGCAACGAGATTTTTTTAACCTCCATCCGGGTCCAGAAATACAGGTCATCGTCAATGGAGGCCATCAGTTGGTACATGCCTGCCTCCAGGGGGAGGGCCGAGGCTCGTTCTACTATGCCGTCCAGGTCAATTTTTACTTCTGTGGGTTTCTTGCTGTCATTAGGAGCTTTGTCGTTCTTGTCCGATTTTTTGGACGGAGCCGTTGTTGGTGAAGTTTTCCCTTCTTCTGCAGGCTTGAATTCTACGGCTTTTACAGCAGTGGGATCCGGTGTGTCTTTTGCCAAAGGCAGTACAAAGACGTAGGAAGATACGTTGTAAGAGACGTTCCATTCTACCCGGGAATAGGTGGCTCTAAAATCGCGGGAAGAAGTGAAGAACAGGTATTTCCCATCGTCGGAGAAAATACTTGAATAGGAATCGTACCAGGGAGTGGTAACGGGATACGCAATATTATCTGCCACATTGTACAGATACACTATGCGCACCTGGTTTTCTGCCTGAGTAGAATAAGTAATCCACCTGCCATCAGGGGATATGTTGTAGCCTTGTATGCCGCTGTAAGGGGTTTGCAACACCTTGCGGGATGCTCCGGTCGCCGGATTTGCAAACCACAGTTCGCGTTTTTCTGTAGTGAAATACAGTCCTTTAGAATCGGGTGTCCAGGTAAGATTGTCCGGATATCCGTCTGTGAATTGTGTCAGCGTACGGGCATTGTGGGGGTTATCGTATGGCATGACATACAGTTGGTATTCACCACCCTCATCAGAGAACCAGGCAATTTGTGTTCCGTCCGGAGACCAGGTGGCTCCGCGTTCGTGAACGCCCGGGGTACGGGTAAGGTTGTAGGTGACGCCTTCTGTGCCGGGTACAACAAAGATATCTCCACGGGCTCCTACCAGGATTTGTTCTCCGTTGGGAGAAAGGGAATATCCGGATGCCTGACGTGATACGTCCACCAAACGGGTACGTGCATACAACCCTTCGTCATGCAGGGTGATAGGTACTTTTTCAAGATCCCCGGTAGCTGTGGCGTACGTATAAATGTGTCCTCCGTTTTCAAATACGATATAATCTTGTGAAGCAGAAGGAAATTTGATGTCGTACGTGTCAAAGTGGGTCACTTTTTCTGTAGTTTTGGTGCGGGTATCGTACCGGAATAGATTCATTATAGTATCCCGGTCAGAGATAAAATAAATATAATGTCCTACCCACATGGGGAAGATGTCCTGGGCATTGTCGCCTTCACCGGCGGTAATGTTATCCAGCTGTGTGGTTCCCACTTTATTGATCCAGATGTCATCCGCTTGTCCGCCTTTGTAATATTTCCAGGTTCGGAATTCGCGGAACATACGGTTCATGGCCAGGTATTGCCCGTCCGGTGAATAGGAGCAGAATCCGCCTTCTGTAGTAGGAATCTGGCTTAGTTCACCGCCTTCTGCAGGAACGGTAAACAGGTGGGCGCGCATACCTGAGAAACTGTACCAACGGGAGCGAAGCACCACGTTTTTACCATCGGGAGTCCACCCCATTACAATGTTGTTGGGCCCCATGCGGTCTCCAATATTATCCCTGTCCAGGGTAGCTGTATAAGTCAGCCGTTTAGGAGAACCTCCTGCTGTGGGGATGGTATAAACTTCTGTGTTTCCGTCGTATTGCCCGGTAAAAGCGATGGTGCGTCCATCGGGTGAAAATTTTGGAAACACCTCATAACCAATGTGTGAGGTAAGCTTGGTTGCAGTCCCTCCTTTCAAAGGCACCGTATAGAGATCTCCGGCATAGGAGAAAGCAATTACTCCGTTGCCAACAGCCGGGAACCTGAGTAACCGCCCTTCAGTTTCTCCACCTTGAAGGGTCAAAAAAAAGCTTAAAAATAAAAAGGTAACTAAAAGTTTAGATTTCATAATATGAATTTTTGTATTAACAGAATCGTAAAGTTAAAAAAAGATGCCTTAAAGACATAAATCTTTGTATATTTATACATGAATTATTAATCGTTACGTTATGTCAAAATTTTTTAAAGAATTTAAAGACTTTGCTCTTAAAGGCAATGTAATGGACATGGCCGTGGGTATTATCATTGGGGCTGCTTTTGGGAAAATAGTGTCTTCTCTTGTTGCCGATATGCTTATGCCCCTTGTAGGCGCTTTGGTGGGTGGTGTGAATTTTACCGACTGGAAATGGACCATTGTGGGGGAACGTGCCAGCCTGCTGGATCAAAGCATTATAATGCCGGCTGTTACGTTGAATTACGGTAACTTTATCCAGGTGTTGCTCGATTTTGTAATCATAGCCTTTTGTATATTCCTTTTGATTAAAGGGCTGAACAAATTAACCTCAAGAAAAAAAGAAGAAGAGGTGTCTGCTCCAACACCCGATCCGGAACCTACCAAGGAAGAGGTGCTTCTTACAGAAATACGCGATTTGCTAAAAAAATAATAACGTAGCGATTGCTCAACTACATACCGCTTTTCATACGGAAGTAAACCAGCCGGCTACCTGACTTGCATACGTGCGGGATACAGGAATATCCGGGATTTTATCTGTGCCCAGGTCTAAGACAATACCGGTAGGAGTTCTTTTGGCAATTTTTACCTGGTCCAGGTTAACCATAAAAGAACGGTGACAGCGTACGATATTGGTTCCGGAAAAACGTTCTTCCATTTCTTTGAGCGTATTGCGTATCAGGTATTTGCTTACGCCGGTTTTAGACAGGTACCACACAGAAACGTAGTTATCTGCCGATTCCATATACAGCAGGGAGTCTTTTTTTACAGAGAGTTGCAATTGTCCTTTCTCATCGTGAAAGGCAAAAGTCCCGGCAGAGCCGGAAATGTCTTCACCCTGATTTCGTTCTTCTTCCAAAGCAGTTACCTGCTTTGACTTTTCTCTCCAGGAAAGGTACAACATGGAAATGACGTAGGGCAGCAACAGAATAAGGCTGGTGTTGATGACTGATGAACGGTATACTTCTGCAAAGTCCCTTGTTTCATCCAGTGTATAGGAGTACAGTGTATAAAACAAAGACATAAAAAAAATCTCTGCAGCAACCCAAATGATGTACTCCCAATAGGTTAGCGTTCTTTTTTTTGTATAATAAAACAATACAATCCGGCTGATGACTACTACCAGTACTCCGGTAAGAATGATTAGGCTGGAATACAAGAAGTATTCAAATTTTGTTATAGGGTACCATTGCGGAGATTCAAACGGCTTGTAGATGTTAATGAACAGCAGGGCAAATACAGCCGTAAATACTACCAATAGTATCAGGTTGGATTTTTTGTAAATATACGGAGGTATTTTTCTTCTCATAAAACCCATAATGTACAAAGTTAAAATTTTACCACAAATAGCCGATTTTTATCCCTTTTATTTGACAAACAGGAACCAATTCTCTTGTTTTGAATCCATGAAAAGGACAAAAGAATTGTGTGACGGGTTTTCTTACGAAAAACCATTTGTTGTTCCGGACAGGCCGGTAGAGGTTGTTCCGTTTGGCTTTCAAAGCATAATGGGACAGCAGGAAGTCGCACGTGTACGAGACCACATGAAAACAGCCCCGTTTTACCCGGCAGCAGACAGTACGGTTGCTGAAAACAGAGAATTTCCCTATGTGGTGTTTGTTCCGTCGGGGAAAGAGAAGTGTGACAGGGTCATTATTTTGCTACACGGGCTGAATGAAAGAAATTGGAACAAATACCTGGTATGGGCAGAAGATCTGGTCATGACGTGTGGAGTTCCGGTGTTGTTATTCCCCATGGCATTTCATATGAACAGGACTCCAGTCTCGTGGTTTACACCACGATGGCTTAAACCCTGGTTGAACAGGCGCAAACAAGAAATCATGGGATTGTGCAATGCTTCTTTCTTTAATGTAGCCCTTAGTTCCAGGTTATCTGTGGACCCTTTGCGTTTTTACAGCTCCGGTTTGGAATCTGCCTACAACCTGTACCAATTGATGGGTGATATGAAGCACGGGCGGCACCCGCTTTTTGCAGAAGGTGTTAAGGTGGACTTTTTTGCTTATTCCATTGGAGCACTGCTTGCCCAGGTGGTGTTGATGGCTGATCCTTGCGGGTATGCAGCAGACTCGGCTTTATTCACCTTTTGCGGCGGTTCTGTCTTTGAAAGAATGAATGGGAATTCACGGGATATCATTGATCAGGAAGCGTATGAAAGAATCAGGGACTACTACCTGGGAAATTTTTCCCAACCTTCTCAAATGTTTGCTGCACAGGACCAACAGACGGGACTGCAATTTACGCAGGCCTTTTGCAAGATGGTTCCTTCCATTGATGTAGACTGTAAACGACAGCCGTTCTTTACGGAAGCCCAGGACAGGATTCGGATGGTTTCGTTACGGCAGGATACAGTCATTCCAACTGTAGGAGTGCAAGAAGCTGTCGGGTACGACCTGGCAGGTATTATGACGGAAGAACTAGATTTTCCGTATGCATATACACACCAGACTCCGTTTCCCGAAAATGGAAAAGTAAGTGATGGGGAGCTTGAACTTGCTTTTCGCAGTGTTTTTGACAGGGCGGCTGCTTTTCTTACAACTTGATAGCAAATTTCTTCAGCCGGTTATCCAGCATGTCGGCGGGAATAATCTGCTTGATGGTGTTTGCTACGGCATTCAACAGTTTTTCTCTGTAAAAATCTTTGTATATAACGAGTGAAATTTCGCGTACCGGAGGTGGAGAAACTACCGGACGTATGTGATTGCATTGTTTTTTGCTAAGCATGGGAATGTGTAGCTGAGGTATGAGTGTATAGCCACCGTTCGTATCTATGATACGTACCAGGTTATCAATGCTGCCCGCCTCGTACACTTGTTTTTCTGCATGGGAATCCGGAGAACAAAAGTTGAATACCTGGTCCCGCAGGCAATGTCCTTCCTGCAGTACCCACAAATGACGGAGAGGAAGTTCCGTTGCTACCAACTCGGTTTTTGAATAATTGGGGTCTGAAGGGGCAACGTAAGCCACAAATTTTTCATAGTAGAGTGGAATTTCCAGCAGGTCCGGTTCCTGCAGTGGCGTAGCCAGAACCGCCATATCTATGGTGGCTTCTTTCAGCTCCCGGATAATCTCATCGGTGCGCATTTCCAGGATGCTAATTTTACTTTTTGGGTAATCCCTTGTAAAGAATTCTATAAACTGCGGTACGATATAAGGAGCTACAGTAGGAATAATAGCCAGGTTAAACCGGGTCTCCAGGCTCTCTTTGCCTTGTTGTACCAGTTCCCGCAGCTCTCTGGATTGTTGCAAAACAATGCGTGCCTGGCGGATAATCTCTGTTCCCAGTCGGGTGGGTTCTACCGGTTGTTTGGTACGATCAAAAATTTTCACGTCCAGTTCTTCTTCCAGACGGGCAATCATGGCACTCAGGGTAGGCTGGGAAACTCCGCATTCTTCTGCGGCTTTAACAAAGTGCCTGTGGCGGTCGAGCGCTATGATGTATTGAAGTTGTTGCAAAGTCATAAAGCATGTTGTTAAGTAGTTGCGCAAAGATATAGAAATTTTCTATAAACCCATAGAGATAATCTGTTTGACTGATAGTGGGTGTTGCCGTATCTTTGTATTGAAAACAAGAACGATTTATTAAAAACATAAAAAAAGAGAAATTATGGAAAACACAAATAACCTGACAAATGTTTATCCCATGCCTAGAATTGGGGATCCTGCTCCGGAATTTAAAGCCGTAACTACGCAGGGAGATATTAATTTTCCATCCGATTACAAAGGAAAATGGGTTATCCTTTTTAGCCACCCGGCAGACTTTACACCTGTGTGTACGTCTGAATTTATGACTTTTGCTTCTATGGAAGAAGAGTTTAAAGAATTGAACACAGAACTTGTAGGACTTTCCGTTGACGGCCTGTACAGCCATATTGCCTGGCTTAGGACCATTAAGGAAAAGATTGAATACAAGGGTATGAAGAATGTTGAGGTAAAATTTCCGCTTATTGAAGACATCTCTATGGAGGTGGCCAACAAGTATGGAATGCTTCAACCGGGAGAAAGCAACACCAAAGCTGTGCGTGCTGTCTTCTTTATAGATCCGAAAGGTATTATCAGAACTATTATCTATTATCCTTTGTCTTTGGGCCGTAATTTTGATGAAATCAAACGGGTTTTGATCGGATTGCAGACGGCTGATGAGTTTAAAGTGGCTCTGCCGGCTGATTGGCGTCCCGGTGACGATGTGATTGTACCCACTGCGGGTTCTTGTAACCAGGCCAAAGAACGGGTTGATATTCCAGAAGAAGGTGTTACATGCTACGATTGGTTCTTCTGCACAAAGAAATTAGAGAAGGGAAAAGTAGAGAAAGCGTTGTGGAGGAAAAAGTAACTAAAAAGTGCGCATAAAAAATTATGCGCACTTTTTTTTAGTATTTTTGAAAAAATCACCAAACTATGGAAGAAGATCACTTGATTTGTTATTGCAACGAAGTTCACAAGAGCACAATAGTACAAGCTATCAAAGAGAAAAACCTGAAAACAGTAGAAGAAGTCGGCGAAGAAACAGGAGCCGGACAAGTCTGCGGTCAGTGCCAGGGAGACATCCGAAAGTTGTTGGATGAAATAATCGGGACCTAGAAAGGGATCTGAAAAACCGGTTATATCTTAATAAATATTGGAAAATTTTTGTTTATATGAACATATGTTCATTTAAATTGTTATCTTTGTGCCATAAAACAACGTTAAAATTTAAACATTATGCCAAGAGGAGATAAAACCGGACCTATGGGACAAGGTCCTATGACCGGAAGAAGAACAGGTTTTTGCACCGGCTACGATACGCCGGGCTGTACAAAGAATTTTGGCCCGGGCCGAGGAATGGGCCGAGTAATGGGTTTCGGCCGCAGTGCGTCGTTAAGCAAAGAGGACGAGGTTCTCGGGCTAAAAGCACAGGCCGATTACCTGAAACAGGCTCAGGAAGATATTAACCGCAGATTGGGCGAACTGGAAAACGCAGAATAAGACTGATTGAGGTTTTCTAGTGTAAAAGAGAAAAAGCCGGATAGAAAGTATTTTTCTTCCGGTTTTTTTTATTCTATTTTTGAGGTATGAAATTTTGTAGCATGAAACGTATTGGAATTATTTTTTGCCTGACAGTTATTTTTATTCTGACGGTCTCTTTTGTTGAGGGTAGTACAGGGCGACCGGGTGGGGTAGTATCTTCCGGTGAACGGTTAGAAGAAGTTCAATCCGTACGCTTTTCGGCAGAGGATCTGGTTGTATTTGAAAAAGTTATGGCTTTGCTGGAGCCTTTTCGGGAAGAGTCTGTACAGGTACGGATTTTGACTGCAGCCCGGGCTATGCTGGGTACGCCCTATGTTGCCGGAACACTGGAACATACAAAAGAAGTACTTACCGTTTCGCTGGCCGGGACAGATTGCATTCTTCTGGTAGAAGCCTGTGTATGTATGGCGCTGACTGCAGGGCAAGAAGACAGGAGCTTTAATACTTTCTGTGACAACCTGCTGCAGTTACGGTACAGGAATGGAATGGTTGACGGCTACAGCAGTCGTATTCATTACACCAGTGAGTGGATTCTGCAAGCAGAAGAATTGGGGCTGGCCAAAGAAATCAGTTGTTCTGCCGGAAGCATCCCGCTGATTCAGGAAATTTCCTATATGTCAACCCATGCCAATCAATACGCGGCCTTGGCTTCTGATTGGGAAATGACAGAACGTATTGCTTACACAGAACAGCAGCTGGAACAAAAGCTGAGGCAGAAGGGCAGCTGTTTTATTCCAAAAGAAAATCTGGACAAGGCTTTGTACCGGATACTTCCCGGGGATATGATTTGTTTTGTTACTAGTGTAAAAGGCCTGGACATAAGCCATGTGGCGTTTGCCTGGGGAAGTGGTTCAGATGGATTAACGGTTACTTCCGGGCAGTCAGTCACGGCATTTTTACACGCTTCTTATGCAGAGAAGAAAGTGGTTGTTGATAAGAAAACCATCAAAGAATACGCAGCCGGCATCAAATCCTGCACGGGCATACGGGTGGTGAGGTTTGGGATGAAATGATTAAAAAAACCCGTACGTGATATACGGGTTTTGCATTTCGCAAGTATGTGCGTTCGGTTCAGAAAGTTTGAACGGCCGGATTAAAAAGTATGTATGGCCAGGCCACTTCGCAGTTTGGGTTCAAACCAGGTGGTCTTGGGGGGCATGATGTTGCCGGTATCTGCAATGGTAATCAGCTGCTCCATAGTAACAGGGTACAAAGCAAAGGCTGCAACCATTTCACCGGAATCTACCCGTTTTTTCAACTCTCCCAAACCTCGGATACCACCAACAAAATCGATGCGGGTGCTTGTCCTCAGGTCTTTAATGTCCAGTAATTTGTCAAAGACCAGGTTGGATAAGACGGTAACGTCCAGGGTGCCAATGGGATCGCTGTCGTCATACGTGCCTTTTCTGGCTGTCAGGGAATACCAGCATCCGTTCAGGTACATGGAAAAATTGTGGTGGCCGGATGGTACATAAGGCTCCTTACGCTCACAAAGGCATTCTACTAAAAAGTCTTTGGACAATGCTTGCACAAATGTTTCCGGGGCCATTCCGTTCAGGTCTTTGACTACCCGGTTGTAATCAATGATTTTTAGGTGGCTTTCCGGAAAAACAACCGTCATAAAGTAGTTGTATTCTTCTTCTCCCGTGTGGTTGGGATTCTTGGATTTCCGTTCGGCTCCTACTAAAGCGGCAGCAGCTGTTCTGTGGTGTCCGTCTGCTACGTAAAAGGCGGGAACACCGGCAAACAGTTCCGTAAGACGTTCAATATCTGCCTTATCAGAGATAGGCCAGAAGTGATGACCAAAACCGTCGGCTGCTACAAAGTCGTATTCGGGAGTTCCTTGTGAAACCCTTTCAACTAAGGTGTTTATTTCCGGCACATCCGGATAAGTAAAGAAAACAGGTTCTATGTTGGCACTTTGGATCCTTACATGGATCATGCGGTCCTCTTCTTTGTCTTTTCGTGTAAGCTCGTGTTTTTTGATTTTCCCCGAAAGGTAGTCTTCTACATGGGCGCATACTACCAGACCGTATTGCGTACGGCCTTCCATGGTTTGGGCATAAACGTAGTACATTTCCCCGGGATCCCGTAACAGCCATCCACGTTCCTGCCACAAGCGGAAGTTTTCAACTGCTTTATCATAGGCAGGTTGGGAATGTTCGTCAATAAGGGGATCAAAGTCAATTTCCGGCTTGGTAATGTGAAGAAGCGATTTTTCACCGGCCTCGGCTTTGGCTTCCCGTGAATTTAAAACATCGTAGGGACGGGAGGCCACTTCTTGCACAAATTCTCTGGGCGGCCGTAGGGCTGCGAAAGGTTTGATTTTAACCATATGTGATAATTTTAGGTACTCTTTGCGTTATTTGTTTAACTGGAACGTTCTGTCACCTTCTTTCAGGAAGGCAACAATTTGACGTGCTGCGGCAAAACCTGCGTTGACGTTGGCTTCTTTTGTTTGTGCTCCCATTTTCTTGGGTGTTGCATAAACCCGGCTGCCAAATTTTTCTTCCAGAGTTGCCTGGTTATTGGGGGCTACGTCAGAAGCGTATTTCAAGTCTGTTCTTTCTGCCAGAATTTCTTCAAGCTCCTGTTCGTTCATGATTTCTTTGCGTGACGTATTGATTATGCAGGCACCTTTAGGTAACAGGGATAACAAAGACTTTCCGATAGATCCGATAGATTGAGGTCTGGCTGGAACGTGCAGTGACAGGTAATCGCTTACTTTGTAAAGTTCTTCCGGCGAATCTACTCCGGTGATGGTGTCTGTTTGCAGTTCGGAACCTTTAAATCTGTGATGGTATACACAGACCTTCATTCCCAGGCCCGTTGCCAACCCGGCTACCAAACGTCCAATATCTCCATAGGCGTGGACACCTAACGTTTTCCCCCTTAATTCTGTACCTGTACCGGGTTGGAACTGGTTGCGGGCCATATAAATCATCATGCCAATGGCTAATTCTGCCACGGCATTTGCATTTTGTCCTGGAGTATTCATAGCAACTACCTGTTTTTCGGTGCAGGCTTCCAGATCCAGGTTGTCGTAACCTGATCCTGCACGTACTACAATTTTCAGGTTTTTGGCAGCCTCTACTACTTCCCGGGTCACTTTGTCTGAACGGACAATAAGGGCATCTGCATCTGCAACTGCTTGTAGGAGTTGTGCTTTTTCTGTATAATTTTCTAACAGGGCCAACTGCATTCCTGCTTTCTCCACTATGCTGCGGATGCCGTCAACGGCAGTTTTGGCAAAAGGTTTTTCTGTAGCTACCAGTACTTTCATAGTTTTTTATTTGTGAAGTTTTTCAAATTCTTGCATGCAATTAACCAATGCCTTTACACTATCTATGGGGCAGGCATTGTATATGGAAGCGCGGAATCCTCCAACGGAACGGTGTCCTTTGATACCCACCATGCCGCGGGCCTTGGCAAATTCCATGAACTCAGCTTCCAGAGCCTCGTGTCCTTCCGCCATCACAAAGCAGGCGTTCATAAGAGAACGGTCTTCTTTGGCAGCTGTTCCTTTGAAAAGCGGGTTGCGGTCAATCTCGGCATACAGCAGGTCTGCTTTTTCCTTGTTGATTTTTTGAATAGCTTTCAGTCCTCCCAGGTTTTTCAGCCACTTGAGCGTTTGTGTCATGATGTAAATGGGGTAAACGGGAGGGGTGTTGAACATAGAACCGCCGTCAACGTGTGTCCGGTAGTCCAGCATAGAGGGGATAGAACGGGTGACTTTGCCCAGGATGTCTTTTTTGACGATTACAAAAGTAACCCCGGCAGGTCCTACGTTTTTCTGAGCTCCTCCGTAGATAAGGGCATATTTGGAAACATCAACGGGACGGCTCATAATATCAGAAGACATGTCTGCAACCAGAGGAACGGGACTGTCCATATCTTTGTGTATTTCTGTACCGTAGATGGTGTTGTTGGTCGTTATATGGAAATAATCTGCATCTGCGGGGATTGTGAAATCCTTGGGAATATAACAGAAAGTCTTGTCTGCAGAAGATGCCACAGTAACCACTTCACCAAAACCTTTGGCTTCTTTTAGGGCTTTTTTTGCCCATACGCCTGTTTCCAGGTACGCAGATTTTTTATTCATGAGGTTCATGGGAACCATGCAAAACTGCAGGCTGGCACCTCCGCCCAGGAAGAGTACTTCATAATCGTCCGGTATTTGAAGTAATTCTTTCCACAGACTGCGGCATTCGTTCATAACGGCTTCCCAGTCTTTGGAGCGGTGTGAGATCTCTATTACCGACAATCCGGAATTATTGAAATCTTTCAAAGCCTCTATACCGGCCTGAATGGCTTCCTGTGGAAGGACACAGGGACCTGCATTGAAATTGTGTACTTTTTTCATGTTGAATTGTGTTTTTGGTTACGATTCTTGTGCAAATACAAATATAAAGTAAAAATATATAATTAAAAATTAATTAGAACTGATAATCTGTAAGTTCTTTTGGCTGGTTTCTTTTTCACAATAATGGCATTTGAGAACCAGCCCTTCCGGTGTGGTAAGGGTTTTAAAACGCGTTTTTACAGGTTCGTGGTTTGTGATGCACCTTGGATTCAGACAACGTACCAAACCGCGGATTTCGGAAGGAATGGCAAGTTTTCTTTTTTCCACCACCTGGTATTCTTTGATGATATTCAAAACAGCATCCGGTGCGACCAGAGCAATTAAGTTTACATCGTCTTCCTCAAAAAATTTGTCTGTGATTTTGATAATGGATTTGCTCCCCAGCACTTTGCTTTCCAGGTTGGCTCCAAAGGTCATTTGGTAATTTCCTTTGGCCAGTCCCAGAATTTCAATGACGTGGAACAGTTCTCCGGCCGGAATCCTGTCAATAACCGTTCCGTTTCTGATGGCGCTTACTTTCAATTGTTTTTTAGCTATCATGGCTGTCGTTATTGGTTCATAAGGTGCGTTATAATGCCCATTCGTGTGAAAACACCGTTGCGTGCCTGTTCAAAATAATAGGCTTCCGGTCTGTCATCCACATCAATGGCAATTTCGTTAACCCGGGGAAGGGGATGCAGGATGCGCAGGTTGGGACGGGTATTGGTGAGCATGGAAGCGTCCAGACGCATAAGATTTTTCACACGCTCGTATTCCATAGGGTCTTGAAAGCGTTCCTGTTGCACACGGGTAACGTACAAGATGTCTGCATCTTGTATCTGGCCTTCCAGTTGGTGGTGTTGGGTATACGAAATGTTGCGGCTGTCAAGGAAATTTTTGTATTCCTGGGGGATTTCCAGATCCGGGCAAGATACAAAATTGAAACGGGGGTTGAAATGGCTCATGGCTTGCAACAGCGAGTGTACGGTTCTTCCGTATTTAAGGTCTCCGACTACGGTTATGGACAGATTTTCCAGTGTGCCCTGGGTCTTGCGTATGGAATACATGTCCAGTAGTGTTTGTGTGGGATGCTGGTTGGCTCCGTCACCTGCATTGATTACCGGACAGCCGGCTATTTCCGCTGCATAGCGTGCAGCACCGTCTAAATGGTGGCGGATAACAATCATGTCTGCATAATTGGATACCATTTTGATGGTATCTTTCAGGCTTTCTCCTTTGGCAATACTGGTATGACTCAGAGAAGCAAAGCCTACAAACCGGGCTCCCAACCGTGTGGCCGCTGTTTCAAAGCTCAGCCGGGTACGTGTAGAGGGTTCAAAGAAGATGCAGGCGATCAGCTTGTCCTTAAAAATGGGACAATTGGGATTGGATTCGTACTCAGCCGCAAGGTCCAATACCTGCAACATTTCGTCTTTGTCGAAGTCGTTAATGGAAATTAGAGATTTCATACGCTAGCAAGTTCAGTTTCAATCAGGGATTCACGGCAGATAAAAGCGTCTGGCGTTCCGTAGGAGGGACACGGACAGTTAGCCGGCAGGGAAGGGGACCGTCTGTATAGGTTTGCTCAACTATTTGGGCGCCGGTATTTTGTACTGCCCGCATTACCTGGTCTGTCTGTTCGTAGGTGAATTGAAGGTCAAGGGTTTCCAGTACCTTTTTTTCAATAATGACAGCGTGTTCAAGAGCGTCCCGGGCTGCAGACTTGTACGCTTGTATCAAGCCTCCGGTACCTAATTTAATCCCTCCAAAATAACGGACCACAACCATTAAAACATTGGTGAGATCAAAGGATAATAGCTGTCCCAGGATAGGCTTGCCGGCAGTAGAAAAAGGTTCTCCACTGTCGTTGGCCCTCTGGATTTCACCTTCCGGACCCAGCCGGTAGGCATAGCAAATGTGGCGTGCGTCAAAGAACTTTTTTTTCAGGGTCCCCAGCAATTCCCGGATACATTCTTCAGAGGAGGCCGGAAATCCGAATGCCAGGAAACGGCTGCCTTTCTCTTTATACTGGCCCTCACAAGGAGTTTCCAGCGTTTTGTATATCTGGGCAGAGGACATCATACAAAAATACGTCTTTTACGTATCTTTGCAAAACAGAGAGAGGTAAAATATGGGATTTGCGTCAAAATTCACAGAACAGGCTTTCCGGGTTCTTTCCGGTATTACTCCGCAACTTTTGGTGCAGGCAGCAGAAAAAAATCCCTGGTTCATTCCGGCTTTTGTGCAGCACAGGCTTGACTCTTTGAAAGAAAGCCTTACGGGTGAAAAAGAAACCTTGGAGCAGTTGTTGGAATTGGAAACACAATCCGGTGCTCCACAGGTTCTTTCTATTGTGGCTGCAGGGAACATCCCTTTGGTGTGCTGGCATGATTTGGTGTGTTGCCTGGCGTATGCTGCGTCATGTCCAAACAAAACAACGGTGGAAATCAAATTGTCTTCAAAGGACGACGTACTGCTTCCTGTTATTGTGGAACGGTTAGCCGCTCAGGAAGGGCCCTGCCTGGAAGGGATTTCGGTACAGTTTGTGGACCGTGTAAGTTTGCAAACTCAAGCCATTTTGTTTACGGGTGGAGCACAGGCACAGGAACATTATTGCCGTACCTTCCCCGGAATACCCTTGTTGTTGCGTACGGGAAGGAGTTCTGTGGCTCTTGTAACCGGAGCCGAGTCTGCGGCTCAGCTACGCGGCCTGGCAGAAGATTGTTTTCTGTATTTTGGGTTGGGATGCCGCAATGTGTCGCTGCTCCTTGTTCCTTCGGGGTATGATTTTGGGTCGTTTATCCGGCAGGTGGGAATACGTTTTGGATCTTTACTGCAGCAACATAATGGGTACATGAATGCCTTCCGGCATGCGAGGGCGTGTAGGGCCATGACTACCATTACTGCTGATGAGATATATAAATCGGAACTATTTGTCCTGCAAGAAAACGATAGCTTGTTTCCGCCCATGGCGGTGCTGCATTACATGGAATACAAAGACCTTGCAACTGCAACGCGTTTTATTTCAGCAAACCGGGACCGGATTCAGTGCGTGGCGGGTACGGACCAGGTTCCGTTTGGACAAACACAGGCTCCTTTATTTACAGATTATGCAGACGGACTGAACACATTGGAATGGCTACAAAAATTATCTTATTGACAGGACCTACCGGTGTAGGGAAAACAGAACAGGCTTTGGCTATTGCCCGGTTGTTGCAGACACCTGTGATCAATTGTGACAGCCGGCAAATATATAAAGAGCTGAATATTGGGGTAGCACGGCCTTCTCCCGAGGCTCTTGCAGCCGTCAGGCATTATTTTATTGCTACCCATACCATTCATGAACCTTATTCTGCCGGGGATTACGAAAGGGAAGCCTGGGATCTGGTCATGCGTCTGGCTCCGGACCATCCGTACCTTTTATTGGTTGGAGGTTCCGGATTGTATGCCGATGCTTTTGTTAAAGGATTTGATGCACTGCCGGTTCCCGATGCGGAACTTAGGCAACAACTTATGAAGCAGGCAGAAGATCCCGCGGGGTTGGAAGCACTGCGTAACCGGTTATTGGAACTGGATCCCGTAACGTACCACAGGATAGACCTGTCCAACAAACGCCGCGTAATGCGGGCTGTGGAAGTCTGTTTGCTTTCGGGCAAACCGTACCACTCTTTTTTGAGTAACACGCCCAGGAAAAGACCGTTTGAAATAGAACAGCTGGTCATGGAGAGACCCAGGAAAGAGCTTTACGATCGTATTAACCAACGAGTGGACAGGATGGTAGAGTCCGGTTTGGTGGAAGAAGCCCGCAGTTTGTATAAATACAGAAAACTCCCTGCACTCCAAACGGTGGGGTACAGAGAGTTATTTGATCATTTTGATGGTAAAACTTCCTTAGAAGAAGCCGTTAGTCTGATACGTCGCAATACGCGAAGGTATGCCAAACGTCAACTAACCTACTGGAGGGAGGTGCCTAAAAAGGAAGATCATCCGCTCCTTCGTCCGGATCCTGTACTATAGGTTCGGGAGGGATCATGCCGGCAGGCATGTCCGGTGGTTGGTTTGCAACTCCCGTTTCTTTTTCCAGACGCCACGCCCTCACATCTGTGTACCAGCGTCCGTTGTATTCCCGTGATTCAATATTAACAGAAACCTTAACAGGTTGTCCGGTGGCAAAAGCATCCAGTTCTTTGACCCTGTCTTCGCCAAAAACAGAAATACACACTTTACGCGGATAGGCAGATTCTCCGGTTTCCAGGATAAATTCCTGTTTTACCCAGTCTCCTCTGGCTCCGGTACCTTTGAATACCGGCAACTTCTCTAGTATAATTCCTCGAAGTTCCACGGTTACAATAAGCTATTCAGATGCCGGAAAAACCTTGTTAACCTCTACTTCAAAAACAAGGGTGCTGTTGGGGCCAATGACACCACCTGCTCCGCTGGGACCGTATCCCAGATCTGAAGGTACATAAAGAAGAATTTTTCCTCCTTCACCTACAAGTTGCATACCTTCTGTCCAGCCGGGAATAACACGGTTCAGGGGAAATTTGGCCATCTCGTTGCGAGCGTAGGAAGAGTCAAATTCCGTTCCGTCAATAAGCGTTCCAACATAGTGTACCTCAATGGTATCTACCTCTGTGGCACGTATATCGTTGCCTTCCCGAATAATTTTATATTGTAGTCCGCTGGGCAATGTTACAACACCTTCAAGGGTTGCATTTTCTTCCAAAAAGGCTTCGCCTTCCTTCGTGTTCCGTTCTCCTTCCATCATGCTCTTTTTTTGCATATATGAAGTAATGTCGTTGTTCCAATCCATCATTTCATCCTGGGTGGGGTCTTCTTTTCGTGCCATCATTTCTTTGTATGCTTTGGTAACCAAGGTCTGGTTTAGGTTTCCAAAATTGGACTGCTTTACCATAGAGGCAAGGGAGTAGCCAATAGACTTGCTTACCGCATCTATGTCGGCTTTTGAAAAATCGCTGTTTGCCTTTGATGCATTGCTGTTACATGACATAGTAAGCATGCCGCCCAGCAAGGCAATTGTTAAAATTTTTAAAGTTCTCATTGTAAATTATAATTATAGGTATTGAATGACAAAATAGTAAATAACAAAGGTACTGTTTATTTCTTGTTATTTAGATAACAATAACAGCAAATCTTATGTAAGAGTCTGGCACCCACAATGGCATCCCAAGGGTCATTTTCTCCGGGAGCTACTTCACAGAGATCAAAACCAATAATTTTTTTGTTGGAAGAAGCCAGGAGGTATAGCAAGTAATCAACTTGCTGAAATTCAATACCTCCGGGGACTGGTGTGCCCGTGTTGGGGCACAAGTCAGGGGAAAGGCCGTCGATATCCATGCTAATATAAACATGGTCAGGGAGGCTTTCCATGATTCTTTGGCATTGTTCCCTCCATGTAAGTCCTTCATAAAGGCCTTCTTGTAAAGACTCGTCAGAGAATAAAGCAATGCGTGTGTCGCTGCAAATCCGGTCGTGTTCTTCCTGGCAGTAGTCCCGCACGCCTACCTGGGTAAGTGATGTAATGGCAGGAATTGTTTCCAGGGCGTTGAACATGATAGAGGCGTGTGAAAAAGTAAAACCTTCATAGGCTTTTCTCAGGTCTGCGTGGGCATCAATGTGGAGGATGCCAAAAGAACTGTAATGCTCTCCCAGTGCCTGTAGAAAGCCCAGCGGAACAGAGTGCTCGCCGCCTATTACACCTACAGTTTTTCCATGGCGCAATTGCTCCGAGGTTTGCAGGTAGACAATCCGATTCATTCGTGAACAGGCCTGATTGACCTGGTCCAGCAGATCTCCCAGGCCTGTCTCCCGGGGGTCTTTACCTTCTTCCCAGCTTTCAATGATTTCTTCTGCCATTTTCCTTGCTGAACGGTTGAGTATGGGAAGTTCTTCGTGAACGGGGAGGGTTGCTATGGGAATGTTCCACGCCCGGGGAACACGCGGGTTGAAAAGATCAACCTGGGTAGAGGCATCAATTATGGCACCGGGGCCCTTGTGGGTACCCGGACGGTACGAGGTGGTAACGTCCCAGGGAATAGAGATGAGAACAATCTCGGCCTGTTCCCGGGTAAACGGGAGGGCAAAATAGCCGCCGGTTGCGACACCGGGCAAGTTGGGATCAAATGACGTCATACGATTCCTTCTCTGATTATATCATGAATATGTACCATTCCGGCATAATGTCCTTTTTTAAGAACAACAAGCTGGGTAATTTTGTATGATTGCATGAGTTTGTAGGCTTGCAGTGCCAGCTGGTCATGTAGTATGGTTTTGGGCGATGATGTCATAATATCTGCGGCACACAATTCATACGGCCTGCTGCTTTTCTCCAGCATCCTACGGACATCTCCGTCTGTAATAATCCCACACAGGTTGTCTTTTTCATCGAGTACGGCTGTTGCACCCAGCCGGTTTTTTGAAATACAAAGGATGGTATCCTTTACTCCCTGCTCGGGGCGGACTACCGGACGAAGATCCGGATCCATTATGTCAGACACCCTGACGTACAGTTTTTTACCAAGGTTGCCTCCCGGATGAATCCGTGCAAAATCTGCAGAGGTAAATCCGCGCAGTTGTAACAGACATACGGCTAAAGCGTCTCCCAAAACCATTTGTGCCGTAGTACTGGATGTTGGAGCCAGGTTGTTGGGACATGCTTCGCCGGGAACTACGGTCAGCAGCATGTGGTCTGCAGATCTGGCGAGCCAGGAATTTTCATTCCCTACCATAGCAATCAGAACGTTTCCCATACTTCGGATCAAAGGCACAAGAACTTTGATTTCTGCTGTTTCCCCACTTTTGGACAGGCATAGTACCGTATCTTCCGGCTGGATCATGCCCAAATCTCCGTGCAGGGCATCTGCTGCATGCATAAAAATAGAGGGCGTTCCGGTAGAGTTGAATGTGGCTGTCATCTTCTGTCCAATGAGGGCACTTTTCCCAATGCCCGTCACTACCAGGCGGCCTTTGGAAGCGTGGAGAATTTCGACAACTTCCACGAAAGATTTGTTTATGGACTGGCGCAAAGCATTGAGAGCATGTTGTTCTTTTTCAATAACTTCAAGCGCGGTTTTTTGTATGTCCGTTAAAGGAGTGTTCATTATATTTTGAAAGAACAAAACAAACGTATAACTTAGTAGACAAAGGTAATAAAATATGTATACTTCATCCGATTTGCATCTTCGACTGAAAAAGCATTTTGGATTTGATTCGTTTAAAGGACAGCAAGAAGATATCATTATCCACTTGATGGCTGGGAACGATGCTTTTGTGCTTATGCCAACAGGAGGTGGCAAATCTCTTTGTTACCAGTTGCCTGCCCTGCTTATGCCGGGAACAGCCATTGTAATATCTCCGCTGATAGCTTTGATGAAAAACCAGGTAGATGCAATCCGGGGTTTTACCGACGACAATTACGGAGTAGCTCATTTTTTGAATTCTTCTCTTACAAAACTGCAACTGGAAGAAGTAAAAGATGCCCTTTTGTCCGGTAAAACAAAACTGCTGTATGTAGCTCCGGAATCGCTTACAAAAGCGGAAAATGTGCAGTTGCTTAAAAAACTGAACATTTCTTTTTATGCCATTGACGAAGCGCATTGCATTTCTGAATGGGGACATGATTTCAGACCGGAATACCGACGCATACGTGAGCAAATTACAAAAATTGGCAAAGCCCCTGTTATTGCCCTTACAGCTACTGCCACACCCAAGGTGCAGCAAGATATTCGGAAGAACCTGGAAATGACAAATGAAAGGGTGTTTAAGACATCTTTTAACAGAGAAAACCTGTATTATGAGGTCCGGCCAAAAGTAAATGTTAACCGGGAGCTGGTGAAGTTCATTAAGCAAAACGAGGGGAAGAGCGGTATCGTATATTGCCTTAGTCGTAAGAAAGTAGAAGAGGTATCCTCTTTTTTGCAGGTAAACGATATCCGTGCGCTGCCATACCATGCAGGTATGGATGCAGCCACACGTACAAAAAACCAGGATCTTTTCCTTATGGAAGATGCAGAAGTGATTGTTGCAACCATTGCTTTTGGTATGGGTATTGACAAACCGGATGTAAGGTATGTGATTCACTACGATATACCTAAATCCCTGGAAGGGTATTATCAGGAAACGGGAAGGGCTGGACGTGATGGCGGAGAGGGACAGTGTATAGCCTTTTACAGTTACAAGGACATTCAGAAACTGGAAAAATTTAAACAGGGAAAACCTGTGGCAGAACAAGAAATAAGCAAATTGTTGCTTATGGAAACAGTTGCTTATGCAGAAACAAACGTATGCAGGCGCAAGGTCCTGCTAAATTATTTTGGAGAAGACTACAAACAGGAAAACTGCCACAATTGTGATAATTGCCTGCACCCCAAGAAACAATTTGACGGACAGGAAGAAATGTGCCTTGTCCTGGAAACCGTCCTGAAGTTGTTGGAGCAGTTCAATCCGGAACACATAGCCTCTGTTATAGCCGGGGAGTCAAACGCCATGATCAAGTCTTACAACCACCACAAACAGGATGTATTTGGTATGGGAAAGGACAAATCTGTCTCTTTCTGGAACGCCGTAGTCAGGCAGGGGATTTTGCTTTCTTTTCTGAAAAAGGACATTGAACAGTACGGAGTATTGTCTGTAACGCAAAAAGGCAAAGAATTTTTGAAGAATCCGGAGCGGTTGATGTTATATGAAGAAAGAGAAATTGAGGAAGAGTCAGATACAGCATCCCGTGGGGCCGGAGGCGGAGGAGATGAGGTTTTGCTGGCTATGTTGAAAGACCTGAGGAAATCCATGGCGCATAAAAAGAACCTGGCTCCGTATGTAATTTTTCAGGACGTAAGTTTGGATGATATGACTATTATCTATCCCTTGACTGAAGATGAATTGACAAATTGTCAGGGAGTAGGTACGGGAAAAGCAAAAAAATTTGGGAAGCCTTTTCTGGAACTGATAGGGAGGTACGTAGAAGAGAACGAAATAATACGGCCGGAGGATATAGTGGTCAAATCTACTCCCAAAAAATCTGCCAACAAACTTTTTATCATCCACAGTGTTGACAGAGAGCTTGATTTTGATGTTATTGCAGAGGCAACAGGCATGTCTATGGATGAATTGCTGGGAGAAGTGGAAGCCATTGTCAATTCAGGAACAAAACTGAATATCAATTATTACTTGCGGCAAAAGGTTGACGAAGACAAAACGGAAGAAATTTTTGATTATTTTCGTTATGAAGCAACTTCCGATTCTGTTGAAGAAGCCCAGCAGGAATTGGGATTGGATTATACAGAAGAGGAAATCCGTCTGGTTAGGATCAAGTTTTTAGTTGAGGTTGCCAACTGAAGTTTTATCTTTGTCTTTTATGCGAAAACGTACAGTCATATTTCTTGTACTCTTGTCTGTATTGATGGTCGGTGCGGCAGTATATGGTTTTATGGTGTTGTTCCGCAACCCGTCAAACCCGGCTGTAAGCAACAATACGTATGCTGCCGTCCCTATGGATGCCGCTTTGGTACAGCATTTTAGCAAGCTGGAAACGTTAACTGAGGAGGTTATGGTGTCCGGTGGCTACTTTCAGGGTATTTTTAATTCGGGGAAGAAGCTGCACCGTTTCTGGAACCAGCTGGGTGTTTTTTCCCGCTCTTCTTGCCCTGTTATGGAAAAGGCCGAGGCGCTTTGTTCCCTGCATCCTTCTGCAAAAAATACGTTGGACGTGCTTTTTTGCTTGTCTGTGGCAGATGTTGCAGATAAAGAATGGTGGAAGGAGTTTCTGAACATCTTTGGTGAAAATTACAAAACACGTTCGTACGACGGGCAGGTTATTTATAGTTTGTACGGGACAGAGGAAGAAGACGCGCTCTATGTGTCACAGGCAGGCAGTTTGTTGGTGGCTTCCCCTTCCCTTGTGGTATTGGAATCCTCCCTGCGCCATCTGAACAATGCCAGTTCCATTATGGACAATGCAAGTTTTTCTCGTTTGGTAGAACAAACTCCCGTTTCAAAACCCACGCGGATTTTTATTCCCCATGACCGCATTCCTGCTCTATTTGCTGCTTATCTGGGGGTTCCTATGCAAAAATATGCTGCCTTTCTTAAAACAACCGGGCATTGGACAGTTTTGGACGGATTTATTAATCAAAACGAAATCCAGGCAGACGGATATACGCTGGTACACCCCGGGCAGGAACATTTCTTTTCTGCTCTAATGGGACAACAACCTCAAAAATGGATGGTGCAGGATATCCTTCCGGCCAATACGCTGGCGGGACTTTCTTTGGGAATATCAGATCTTGAAAACTATCTGGAACAAGCTGCTTTATACAGGGAGTTGCAAAAAAACCACAGAAAAAAACCGGGAAAAGAAAAAACAGATTGGTTTAATCTTTTGTATCCTACAGAGGTGTCCCTTGCTTGTGTGCCTTTCAGAGGAGATTACCACTGGATTTCTGTAATCCATTCCAGGTACATTCAACAGGCAAAAATTCAGTTTGCCTTGTTGAATAAACAGGAAGAAGGCAAGGTTATGAAAAACCCGGTACCGGATCTCTTGCCCGAAATTTTTGGTTCTATATTTAGCCTGAGTCCTGCCACGCATTATTATTACCAGGGCCCCTTTATACTTATGGGTGATGCAGCTGTTCTTAACGAATTGATTCGACGAAATCGTACAGGTGATACCCATACCCTGTCAGCAGCTATTTCGCAGACTAAAGCTTTTAAGGGAGTAATGAACACATCCGGAGTAACGCTGTTCCTGCAACTTTCTGCCGGTCCCGATCCGGTGTTACCGCTTGTGGATAAAAGGTATATAAATCACCTTGATTTTAGTAGAAAATTCAATGCCCAGTATGCTTTTCTTCAATTTTCTTCCTTGGAAGACAGGATGTATGCGCACCTGTCTGTTTACGGAGATTCTCTGGAAGTTTCCCCGCTCGTTCCGCGACGTCGTGAAATACGGTTGCGCTCCGGTCCGGGGCAGGACACTCTGGCACGTGAAAAACCACCCTATAAAGTAACGAACCATTTTACGGGAAAGAGCAACGAATTGTTTCAGTCACCCTGGCCCGAGTGCAGGCTTATACTCAGAGATCATTCCGGTAAGGTGTTGTGGGAAAAAACCATGGAAGGTCTTGTTCAGGATAGGGTTGTGCAGATTGATTTTTTAAAGAACAACAAGTTGCAAATGTTGTTTGCCATTGGAAACAGGCTGTATTTGATTGACCGCCTGGGACGCAATGTGTCTCCGTATCCCAAAGCATTTACAACAAGTATTCTGTATGGTCCCTATGTTTTTGATCCGGAAGGCAATAAGAATTATCGGATTTTGCTGGTACATCAGGACAATAAACTGAGTTGTTACGATAAATACGGTACATTGGCAGACGGTTGGGATGACGTGTTGCTTCCCGGATACCTGACCGGAGAACCTCGCTACATTTCAGAAGAGGGTACTGGATACTGGGTACTCTATACTGACAGCAGGACGCTGATCCTTTCTGCCACAGGACAGGTTTGTGCTGTATCTTTACAGCCGGATTGCCTTGATCCGCGTAAAGAAGTGAAATTGTTAGGGCCGTTTGAACTGTACGGCACAACTATTGAAGGTAAGTCCATTACATTAATGTTGCAATAAAATGAATATTCTGGTTATACTTTTTGCTATTCTTGTTGTTTATTTTTTTATGCGCGGGGTGCCTATGCTTATGTCCATGAAGGTTAAAAAAATGTACAGAAAGCAAACTCCGTCAGAGAAGGCAACAAAAAACCAATCCCGGGAAAAGATCATTGGCAAACAGGCAGGAGAATATGTAGATTTTGAAGAAATAGAAGATTAATGAAATCTTTCCTGCGCATAATGGCCTATGGTAAACCTTATGGTAAATACTGGCCGGGCTACCTGTTAATTTCCGTATTAGGTGTCTTGTTTGGCATTGCCAATTATGCGTTGATTGCTCCTTTACTTACCGTTTTGTTCCAGCCGGACACATTGGATGCTGTTCCGGTGTATCCGGAACAGGGGTTTTCTTTTGCACGTATTTTGGATATGTTCCGTTACTATCTGGTACGTATTAAGGTAGATGAGGGGGTAATGATGGCTCTGGTTTATGTGGCTGTATGTCTTATAACAGCTTCTTTGTTGTCCAACCTTATGCAGTATGCGTCACAAAGAATTCTGGTGACTGTACGTACCAATCTTATGAAGAACCTGCGGGACCATTTGTTTCATGAAATCACACGCAAACCTTTAGGATTCTTCCACAGGTGCCGGAAGGGCGATATTTTATCTGTTGTATCCAATGATGTAAACGAAGTACAACACTCGGTTGCCAGTTCGTTTCACATTATTTTCAGAGATCCTCTTTTGGTAGTGGGCTTTTTAATAGTCCTGTTTTATATGAGTCCGCGGCTTACCTTGGTTGCGTTGGTTACCTTGCCGGTTTCTGTTCTGCTGATTGGTCGGATAACCAGGGCTTTACGTTCCGGAGCACAGATTTCCCAGGGGCTTTTGGGCAGGCTGTTAAGTCATTTTGAAGAAGCCGTTTCCGGAACCCGTATCATACAAGCTTTTGATGCCCGGACTTATGTTGGAGATCGTTTTCAGCAGGCAAATGAGCAGCACCGTAAAGAGGTAAGAAAGTTGTACAACCGGCAAGAGCTTGCCTCGCCCCTGAGTGAATTTTTGGGAGTAGCCATTGCAGCGTGTATTCTTTTTTATGGAGGCTGGCTCCAGCTTAACGGAGAGTTGGGTATGGACTGGCCTGTTTTTATTGTTTATATTGGCTTCTATTGGCGTGTACTGGAGCCGTCCAAATCAATAACCAAGGCATATGCCAGCATACGGAAAGGGATGGTTTCTGCGGAGCGGATTTTTAACATCCTGGATGCTCCGGAAGTAATAGAAGAAGACCCTGCGGCTTTGCCTTTGGTTGCTTTTACAGAAGGTATTGAATATAGGAATGTAAGTTTCAAATACAATGAAGAGGGGCCGTATGTGTTGAAAGATATTAATTTAAAGATTCCTAAAGGGAAGGTAATTGCCTTGGCCGGTCCTTCGGGTGCAGGTAAGACCACGTTGGCAGATTTATTGCCTCGGTTCTACGATGTGGAACAAGGGGAGATTCTGTTGGATGGTGTAAATATAAAACAATACAAAAAGAAAGATCTGGTCAGCCGGATGGGGATTGTCACCCAAGAGGCAATCCTGTTTAACGATACTGTGGCAAATAATATTACCTTTGGGTTGAAAGATGTGCCGCATGCAGAGATTGAACAGGCTGCCAAAGTAGCTAATGCCCACGATTTTATTATGGAGCTGGAGAATGGTTACGACACAGGTATTGGTGACAGGGGGGAAAGACTTTCGGGGGGGCAAAGGCAAAGACTGGCGATTGCCCGGGCAGTCTTACGCAATCCGTCTATTCTGATTCTTGACGAAGCTACCAGCGCTCTTGATATGGAAAGTGAAAAAATGGTACAGGAAGCATTGGCAAGACTCATGAAAGACAGAACAACGGTTGTGATTGCGCACAGGCTCTCAACCATCAGAAATGCAGATGAGATTGTGGTGCTTAACAGGGGGCGGATTGTGGAACGGGGCACGCACTCCCGGCTGATGGCAACCGGAGGTATGTATTGTCATTTAATAAATAACAATTATGAATCAGGAAATGTTGAACAGGAAATCCCTGAATGAATTTTTTGAAGCAAGTTTTAAAAAATACTGGGACTTCAAAGCCCTGACAGATTTTAAAGGGGATACGTTTTATTACAGGGATGTGGCTGTTCGCATTCGTTTAATTCATTTAGGATTTGAACAATGCGGTTTAAAGCAGGGAGATAAAGTAGCTTTATGCGGCAGAAACCAGGCCAACTGGGCTATTGCCTTTCTGGCATGTATCACATACGGTGCTGTAGTAGTACCTATATTGCATGAATTCAAACCGGGGAACATCCAGCATTTGGTGAACCATTCCGATTCACGTATTTTCTTTGTGGGCGAACAGGTTTGGGAAAGTCTGAATGAAGCCGAGATGCCCAACCTGGAAGCCATTGTGGGTCTGAATGATTTTGATATCCTTTACGCACCGGATCAAGAAATCATCAACATCCGCAATGGTCTTGATGCAGCCTTTGAAGGCATGTATAAAGACGGAATGAAGCCGGATGATATCAGTTATTACAAGGACCAACCGGACGAGCTGGCTCTGATAAATTACACAAGCGGCACAACCGGTTTTTCCAAAGGGGTGATGCTGCCTTACCGCTCTCTGTTGTCCAATATTCTCTTTGGCTGGGAGGTAATGCCTCAGGTAAGCAACGGAGCCAAGGTAGTATCTATGCTTCCTTCTGCTCATATGTACGGACTAATGTTTGAATTGCTTTATGAGATGACCAGTGGATCTCATGTGCATTTTCTTACACGTATGCCATCGCCCAAGGTAATTGCAGAAGCTTTTCAGGACATTAAGCCTAAGGTAATTATTGCCGTGCCCATGATCATTGAAAAGATTTACAAGCAAAAATTGCTTCCGCTTCTCAAGCGTCCCTCTGTTAAAATGATGTTGCGTATGCCTTTTATTGACCAGAAAATCAAAAAGCGTATTCACGACGAACTGGTACAGGCCTTTGGAGGAGAATTCCTGGAGATTATTGTTGGAGGTGCACCCCTGAACCATGAAGTAGAGCCGTTTCTTAAGAAGATACGCCTTGCTTTTACTGTAGGATACGGACTTACCGAATGCGGACCTATTGTTTCTTATTCGCCCTGGAACGAAAGGCCTCTTTTTTCCTGCGGAAAAGCAGCTCCGCGTATGCAAATCCGTATCGATTCTTCCGATCCGGTAAATATTCCCGGTGATATCCAGCTGAAAGGAGATAACGTTATGTTGGGTTATTACAAAAATCCGGAAGCCACAAGGCAAACTTTTACGGAAGACGGGTGGATGAAAACAGGAGATTTGGGAACCATTGATAAAGACGGGTATCTGTTTATTAAAGGGCGTTCCAAAACCATGATTCTGGGACCTAACGGACAAAATATTTATCCGGAAGAAATTGAAAGTTCTATAAACAACATGTCTTATGTAAATGAGAGCTTGGTGATTATGGAAGATGGAAAACTGGTGGCACTTGTTTACCCGGACTTTGAAAAAGCAGCTGCTGACGGATTACCGGATTCGGCCATGGTGACAACTATGGAATCTTTACGTGATCAGATTAACCTGGAATTGCCCAAATATTGTCAAATTGCCAGAGTTAGAATTGTCCCGGAAGAATTTGAAAAAACCCCTAAAAGAAGTATTAAGCGTTTTCTGTACAATGGATAAGCAGACCCAATTTGACCTCCATTATCTGGAGATGGCCCGCATATGGGCTCAAAATTCATATTGCGAAAGAAGAAAAGTAGGCGCCTTGATGGTCAAGAACAGGATGATTATTTCTGATGGATATAACGGTACTCCGCGTGGTTTTGAGAATGTTTGTGAAGATGAAGATGGGGGTACAAAGCCGTATGTATTGCATGCAGAAGCAAATGCCATTACCAAGGTAGCCCGGAGCAACAACAGCAGTGAAGGGGCTACTATTTATATAACAGCGTCTCCTTGTATTGAATGTGCCAAATTGATTATTCAGGCTGGGATTGTACGCGTGGTATATAGCGATAATTACAGGTCGCAGGATGGCATTGAGTTGTTAAAAAGAGCAGGTATTCAGGTAGATAAATACTAAACAAATTATGGAAGAGCAGCGTAGAATAAGAAAAACCGGCATTGTAATTCTGGTTGTGTTGTGTGCACTCCTTATTGCCGTCGGTCTGCGGTGGAGCGGATACAAAAGGGGGAACGGTGTGAGGGGACAATTGGGCAAGGAATGGACCAAGCTGGAACTTGTTTTAAACCAGATTCAGCACAATTATGTAGATTCTGTAGATGTGTCCGCTTTTATTGAGGAAACACTTCCGGCCATTATGGACGCATTGGATCCCCATTCCATTTACCTGCCTCCGGAAGAGCTGCGTTCAGCAGATGAAGAACTGCGGGGCAATATTGAAGGGATTGGCATTGTCTTTAACGTCCCCAACGATACGGCAACTGTAATCAATGTTGTGGTAGGCGGGCCTTCTGAAAAAATGGGGTTGCAGGCGGGGGATAAAATCATACAAGTAGGAGAGCAAACAGTAGCCGGTGTTCAAATGCCTCAGGATTCCATTGTGCGGTTGCTCAAAGGCCCTAAGGGAACTAAGGTTGACGTTCTTGTCAAACGCTATGGGGAAGATAGTCCTATTATGTTTTCCATAATTCGGGACAAAATTCCGGTAAATAGCGTAGATGTGGCCTATATGGTCAACCCTGTTACGGGCTATATTAAATTATCCCGGTTTTCTATGACCAGTTATACAGAAATCCTGGAAGCACTGGCAGACTTGATGCAAGCCGGAATGAAACAGCTTATTTTTGACCTTCGTGACAATACGGGAGGGTATTTGGATCAGGCTCTGAAGATTGCCGGAGAATTTCTGGACGCAAACAAGCTGGTGGTTTATACAGAGGGGGTACACAGAAAAAGGCAGGACTTTAGCACCTATAAAAGGGGGTTCTGTTACGATATGCCTCTGGTACTTTTGATCAACGAAGTCTCGGCTTCTTCTTCTGAAATCATGGCGGGAGCTTTGCAGGATAACGACAGGGGAACTATTGTCGGGCGACGGTCGTATGGAAAAGGGTTAGTTCAGGAACCTGTTTATTTTTCTGACAATTCAGGACTCAGGCTTACGGTAGCTCGTTTTTATACACCCTTGGGAAGGTCCATTCAGAAACCCTATGGGAACAGCTCAAGGGAGTATAGTTTTGATTTGCTGGACAGGTACCGTCACGGGGAATTGCTGCAGGAAGACTCCATTCCAAGAAATGATTCGCTGCGGTATGTAACACCCGGGGGAAAAGTGCTGTATGGCGGAGGAGGTATTATTCCGGATGTGTTTGTACCACTGGATACTACCAAAGTAAACGATTTGTACATGCGCCTGTCCAGGCAAAACCTGCCCATCCGTTTTAGTATGGAATTCGCCGACCGAAACAGAAAACAATTGTCGGCCATAGATGCATTTGAAAATCTGGAACAATTTTTTGCTGAACACCGGCCTGAATACGAATTTTTGGCTTATATACGTAAACAGGGCATACAGCCGGTACAGGCTCAGTGGGAAGAATGTGGTGATATAATAATGACTCAGATCAAGGCTTATATTGGGAGGAATACACATTTGGAAGACAAAGGGTATTATCCTTACTTGGGCAGAATTGACAACGTGCTGGAAAAAGCCCTGAAAGTGCTGGAGGATCAATCAGTAACCAAACTGGCGGAGTCGGCTTCTGCTATCCCTCCAGTTGGGGAGGACTTTGACATATAGTTCCAGGTATACGCTTTTTTGAAAGAAATCTTCCATATCCAGGCGCGCCTGTGTTCCGGTTTTTTTAAGGGCACTGCCTTTGTTGCCAATAAGGATGCCTTTTTGTGAATCTCGCATTACATAAATGATGGCCCGGATACTGTAACGTTCTTGCGTTTCCCGGAACTCTTCCACTTCTACTTCTGTGCAATAGGGTATTTCCTGCGCGTAATTGCGGAAGATTTTTTCACGTATGATTTCCGAAGCAAAAAACCGAAGGCTTTTATCTGTCAGTTGTTCCTTATCAAACCAGGGAGGCGCTTCGGGCAAATGTTCCAGGATATGGTTTAGGAGAGATTCCATGTTAAAACCTTCCAAGGCACTTACCGGGAATATGGTGGCGTTGGGCAGCTTTTCCTGCCAGAGAGCCAGCAGGATTATGACTTCTTCCCTGGAGCTCTTATCAATTTTGTTTAGTGCCACCAGAACGGGGACTTCCAGTTGCTGAAGTTTTTCTATGTATTCCTTGTTTTTATCTGCTTTTTCCACAACGTCCGTAACATACAAAACGATATCAGCATCTGTTATGGCTGTGTCAACAAACTGCATCATTTCTTTTTGTAGCAGGTAATGCGGACGGATAATCCCCGGCGTATCTGAGTAGACAATCTGATAATTGGGACTGTTCACAATACCCATTATGCGGTGGCGGGTAGTTTGTGCTTTGGGTGTGGTAATAGATAATTTTTCACCTACAAGGGTGTTCATCAGGGTGGACTTCCCCACATTGGGATTTCCAATAATGTTGACAAATCCGGCTTTATGTACTGCTGCTTTTCGGGATTCTTTCATGTGTTACTCATAGAAACCTGTTTTTAGCCTGCTTACTTCTTCCGGCGTCAGGAAACGCCATTGCCCGCGTTCCAATCCCTTTTTTGTAAGTCCCGCAAAATATACCCGGTCAAGCTTTTTTACCTTATAGTCCAGTGATTCAAAGAGTCTGTGAACTATTCGGTTCTTTCCGGAGTGGATTTCCAACCCAATTTCTTTCTCGTCGTTGTCCAGGTATGAAATCATATCAACGTGCATAGGACCGTCTTCCAGCTGAATCCCTTCTACCAGTTTCTCCATATCAGATCTTTTCAGGTTTTTATCAAGTCGGGCCTGGTAAATCTTTTTCTTGTTGTAGGAAGGGTGGGTGAGTTTTTCTGTAAGGTCTCCGTCGTTCGTGAACAACAGCACTCCCGTGGTGTTTTTATCAAGTCTGCCAACCGGGAAAACCCGCTGTTTGCATTGTCCTGCAATCAGATCCATGACGGTGTCTTCTGCATTCTTGTCCTTCATGGTTGTCACATAGCCACTGGGTTTGTTCATAATCAGATACGTCATGGCCTCCGGTTTAATGCGTTGGTCGTTTACACGTACATCGTCGGTTGCCATGACTTTGACGCCAAGGCGTGTTTCTGCCTGGCCGTTTACGGTAACAAGTCCTGTTTCTATGAAAATATCAGCCTCTCTGCGTGAACAAAGGCCCGAGTTGGCGATAAACCGGTTCAGCCTGATTTCTCCCGGAACTTTGGGTTGTTTGGGGCTGGGGGCTTGCTCCTTTTTGCGTGCCGTGCTTTCGCGGCGCGGTTTGTCGGAATTGTAGCCGCCTTCGCGACGTGGTCTGTCAGAATTGTAGTCTCCTTCGCGGCGCGGCCTGTCAGATTTGTAGCCGCCTTCGCGACGTGGTCTGTCGGAATTGTAGCCGCCTTCGCGACGTGGTCTGTCGGAATTATAGCCGCCTTCGCGACGTGGTTTGTCAGAGTGGTAGCCTCCTTCACGGCGTGGTCTGTCGGAATTATAGCCGCCTTCGCGGCGTGGCCTGTCGGAATTGTAGCCGCCTTCGCGGCGTGGCCTGTCAGAGTTGTAGCCACTATTCCGGTGTGGTCTTTCCCGGTCGTTGCCGCCATCCCGGCGGGTTTTTTCGCGGCCTGATTCCTGCTGGTAAGAGGACGTTATGCGATTGCGTTTTGGGCGTTCTTCCGTACTCTTTTTGCCGGAATCTTCTTTTTTCTGCATTTCTTTTTGATTTTGAACCGCAAATGTACGTGAAATTTCTTAATATTGCATTATGAAGCGTCCGTCCTTTTTGAGATTTTCTCCTTTATTCCGTGAAAACTTAAATGTTTCTCTTACAGCAGTTAAGACCAATAAATTGCGTTCTATCCTCACCATTCTGATGATTGCCATAGGCATCATGGCGCTTGTAGGTATCCTTACAGCCATTGACGCAATAAAAGGTTCTGTAACAGATAGCTTTAACCGTATGGGAGCCAGCACCATAACTATTCGGTCCAAATCCTTGCGGGGTCAATCTGCTGAAACAAGAAGAAGGGTGCGGAACAGACCTCACATAACGTATTGGCAGGCAATGGATTTCATTGAAAATTATCCTGTTCCTGCAAAAATTGCAGTGTATGCAACGGCACGCAGTATGCTGGAAGTTGGTTACGGGTCAGAGAAAACCAACCCGGATATTACGGCCATGGGAGTAAATCCGGAATATTTTCAGGTAAATGCGCTGGACCTTCTTTCAGGACGTACTTTTTCGCAATTTGAGATGAGCTCTTCGGGGTTTGTTACGGTTATCGGGGATGGGTTGCTTCATCTGTTTGGAGGAAAGAATCCGTTAGGGGAATTTTTGAATGTTGACGGCAGACGGTATCAGGTAATAGGTGTGTTGCGTTCTAAGGGTTCTTCTTTTGGCGGAGGAGCAGACAAGCAGATTTTCTTACCACTTGGGAATGCCCGTAGTGCATTCGGTGGAGAAAATATGAATTTTCAAATTAAGATCCAACCAAATCCAGGTCAAAACAGCAGAAGTGCCTATGAAGAAGCAGAGATCCGATTCAGGACAGTTCGGAGGCTTTCTCCTACAGACCAGACCGATTTCCAGATTGAAAGAAGCGAAGATATGTTGGAGCGTTCCATGGAAACCATGAGGATAGTAACCGTAGCAGCCGTGATTATTGGATTTATTACGCTCCTGGGTGCAGCAGTTGGGTTGATGAATATTATGTTGGTGTCTGTCAATGAGCGAACACGGGAGATTGGTGTCCGAAAAGCCATGGGAGCTACTTCTGCCATAATTAAGCAGCAATTTCTATTTGAAGCGATTGTTATTGGACAACTGGGAGGAGTTGGAGGTATAGTATTGGGTATTTTTGCAGGGAATCTGACTTCTATTGGTATGAAAACATCTTTTATCGTGCCGTGGTTGTGGATGTTGCTGGGTGTTGCCGTGTGTTTTGTAGTCAGTATTCTGTCGGGCTACATACCTGCAGTTCGTGCCAGCAGGCTGGATCCCATAGAAGCGCTGCGTTACGAATAGAATCGGTTATTTCAAAGCAAACACATAGGTGATTTTGCCCTCCTGAATTGCGGAAGCAGTACCGGATACGTTAAAACGTGCCTGTAAGGCTGCCTTCCTTGCTGCTTCCCAGAGGGTTTTGTTTTGCACTGTAGTACCTTCTATGCCGGGAGTGGCAGAAACAACTGTACCGTACGTATCAACCAGGATTTTTACAACTACCCTTCCTGAAAGATTTTCTGCATATTCCGGCAGAGGCAACTTTCCAACGATGGAGCGTCCTTCCAGCTGGGCTGTGGGTTGTCCGGCAGGATTGCCTGTATCTGTATTGCCGGCAGCGTCACCGGCTTGTCTCTGCGGGAAAGTACGGAGACCTGTCTGTTCACCCTGCAGGGTGTCACTATCCCGGCTGCGGAATAAAGCCCTCTCGTTGATTACGGGAGGGTCCGGGTCTGTTACTGCTACATCGCCTTCTTCTGTAGGGGTGCTTTCTGCAGTACGTTGTTCTCCCTCCACCGGGGTGGGTACTACAGCTTGCTGTACCAGAACCGGCTCTTTTTCCGGAACGGGACGAGGAGATCTGGGTGCCGTACCTTGTTCTGCAAGAAGCCGGACAGGTTCAGGAGGTTGCTCTTCTTCCAGTTCAATTTCAATTTGCAACAGGTTTGTTTTATCCGAAGGAGAGAACTGCATCTCCAGCAATAAAAGAAAGACAACCAACAGCAGATGAAATGCTACGGTGAGTATAATACCTGTATTATTTTCCCGTCCTGTATGCATAATTTAAAACAACTATTCGGGAGAAGTAGCCAGTATAATTTTGTACCGGTTGCGTTTTGCAATGTTCATGACCTGAACAACTTGTTCCATGGGAACCGACTTATCTACGTACAAGGATATGGTAGGGTCGTCGCTGTCTTGCAGTATTTCTTGTATTCTGGGTTCAATCTCACTAAAATGAACGGCATTGTTGCTGCCGTTTATGTGGTAGGAAAAAGTGCCGGCCTGTTGGTAATGTTTTATGGAAACACTTACCTGTCCTTTATCAGGAATCTGGTTGGTGCTTTTGGGTAACAAGAGCTTAAGGGCATTGGGATTAATAAGTGTTGAAGTTACCAGAAAGAACAACAACAACAGGAACACAATGTCTGTCATAGAGGCCATAGTAAAATTGGCCTCCACTTTTGTATTTCTTTTAATAGCCATACGTTCCTATTTTAAAGGTTCCTGCAACAGATCCAGAAAATCCAGCGTATCTTTTTCCATAGTATTAACAATGGACCCAATACGTGTTGCCAGGTAATTGTAAGCAAAATATGCGGGAATACCAATTATCAGGCCACCCACCGTAGTAACCATGGCAATATAGATTCCTTCTGAAAGGAGGGTAATATCAATATTGTTGCCGGCCATGGACATATTGTAAAATGCCTTAATCATACCTAAAACCGTTCCCAGAAACCCAACCATGGGGGCCCCTCCCGCAATGGAAGCCAGTACAGGAAGCCCTTTTTCCAAACGTGCTACTTCAATGCTTCCTACATTTTCAATAGCAGATTTGATATCGGTAAGGGGGCGTCCTATGTTTTGTAGTCCTTTCCTGATGAGTCGTGCGGTCAACGTGTTTTTGCTTTCACACAGATGTATGGCAGATTGGACTTTCCCGTCGTATATGTATTCTTTTATATTGTTCATAAAATTTTCATCTACTTTGGCGGCTTTTCGTAAAACAACCATTCGCTCCCCAAAAATATAGACTGCCATAATGGATAAGGCCAGTAAAACAAGCATAAGCCATCCGCCTTTTGCGGCCATGGACAATAAGGAAATAGAGGAAGAAGCTTCTGCAATAGCTTCTGTTTGAAGTACAATGTGCAACATATCAGTTTATTGTTTAAATGTGTCGTAAGTAACCTCCCAAAGAAACAAGCCTTCGGCCGGTACGGAATATCCTGCAAAAGAACGATTTTTTTCTGTTATTAACTGCAAAATCCATTCCACCGGTTTTTTCTTTTTCCCAATTTCCAGCAGCGTTCCTACCATACAACGAACCATATCTCTTAAGAAACGATTGGCTGTAACCTGGAATACCCAAAGGGGTTCAATGGCAAATTCCGGTACTGTGGTAAACCAGAAGGCTTCTGTTACGGTACAGATGTTGGTTTTTGTTGTTGAATGTAATTTGGCAAAACTTGTGAAATCGTGAGTTCCCACAAGTAACGCAGCTGCATGGTTCATCAGTTCCATGTCCGGAAGCTTGTCGGCATACGTTCCGGGGGCAGCAGAGAACTCCTTTAGAAAGGGTTCTTTGGTTGTGCGGATAAAATACCTGTAGGTTCTGCCGGTTGCATGAAAACGGGCATGCAGGTTTTCAGGAACAGGAAAAATGCCGTTTATATGAATGTCCTGAGGTAATATGGCATTAACTTTGTAAGTTAAGAGGTCGCAATCAAGGGGGTTGTCGGAATAATTAAAATGAGCCCGGAAGTCCCTTGCGTGAACACCCGCGTCTGTACGGCCACAACCGGTGACAGCTGTGGCATTGCCCAATATACGGCTGAGTGCTTCCTGAACAAAGGCCTGTACACCGGGTGCGTTTTTTTGGATTTGCCAGCCGTGGTAGTTAGTTCCGTTAAAGGACAAGTGAATAAAATAACGCATAAAGGATGTATCTTTGACAAATATAATTGAAAATATGGAAAGCGTAAACATTAAAGAGTTGAACGAACGGATTCAGCGGGAAAGTGCTTTTGTTGACATTATGTCCCTGGAAATGAGTAAAGTAATTGTTGGACAAAAGCAGTTGGTAGAAAACTTGTTGATTGGGCTTCTTGCAAATGGTCATATCTTGCTTGAAGGGGTTCCCGGTTTGGCTAAAACGTTAGCCATAAGGACACTGGCAAGTGTGATTGATGCCAAATTCAGCCGTATTCAGTTTACACCGGATCTGTTGCCGGCGGACCTTATAGGAACGCTTATATACAGTCAGCGTACAGAAGAATTCCAGGTTAAGAAGGGACCTGTTTTTGCAAACTTTATTTTGGCAGATGAAATCAACCGTTCTCCGGCAAAAGTGCAGTCTGCTCTTCTGGAAGCTATGCAGGAAAGACAGGTAACCATTGGAGAACACACGTTCCCCTTGCCGGAGCCTTTTCTGGTTCTGGCAACACAAAACCCGATAGAGCAAGAAGGAACGTACCCGTTACCGGAAGCGCAGGTGGACCGTTTTATGCTAAAAGTGGTTGTGGATTACCCTAAAAAAGAAGAAGAGAAGCTTATTATTCGTATGAACAATGCCGGAGAATTTCCCACAGCAGCTCAGGTATTAAAACCTGCAGACATACGAAAAGCACGTGAAGTTGTAAGGGAAGTCTATATGGACGAAAAAATTGAACGTTACATTGTTGATCTGGTATTTGCAACAAGGGAACCGGAAAATTACAACCTGCCACAGCTCAAACAGATGATCGCATACGGCTCTTCACCCCGGGCCAGCATATCCCTGGCCACTGCATCTAAAGCTTATGCTTTTATCCGGCGTCGGGGGTATGTCATTCCTGAGGATGTCCGTGCTGTTGCTTATGAAGTACTGCGTCATAGAATTGGTCTTACGTACCAGGCAGAGGCAGAAAACGTAGTACCAGAAGATATCATAACTTCTATCATTAATGCTGTTGAAGTTCCTTAATAGCTGCTCATGACTAACGATTTGCTCAAGAATGTTCGAAAGATAGAAATCAGGACAAGAGGATTGTCGCGGCAGATTTTTGCCGGAGAGTACCATTCTGCCTATAAGGGCAGGGGGATGGCATTCAGCGAGGTACGTGAATACCAGTTTGGCGATGATGTTCGGAATATGGATTGGAATGTTACAGCGCGTATGAATGCTCCTTACGTTAAGGTCTTTGAAGAGGAGCGGGAATTGACAGTTGTGTTGCTTATTGATGTCAGCGGTTCCCGCTGGTTTGGAACAAGGGAGAAACTGAAAAAAGAATTGCTGGCAGAAGTAGCTGCTGTATTAAGCTTCTCGGCTTCTCTAAATAACGACAAGGTGGGCGCTCTGTTTTTTAGTGACCGGGTGGAAAAATTCATTCCTCCAAAAAAAGGAAGGTCTCACTTGTTGCACATCATACGCGAGATGCTGGAGTTTGAGCCAGAAAGCAAAGGAACCAACATCTCTGAAGCGCTTCGTTTTCTAACAAATGCCATAAAAAAACGTTGTACGGCATTTCTTTTGTCAGATTTGATGGACGTAGGACCTGATGAACACCCGCGTTTTGAAGAGGCATTGAAAATTGCCGTTAACAAACACGACCTGGCGGCCATTCAAATTTACGACTATCGGGAGACCGAACTTCCCAACATAGGCCTGGTACGTATGACAGATGCCGAAACAGCCCGTGAACAATGGATAGATACTTCCCGCAGAAAAGTGAGGGAAGAGTATGCCCGCTGGTACCAGACCAGCCAGGAAAGTATAAAAAACCTCCTTACCAAATACCAGGTGGATTTCGTAAAGATAGCTACGGATCAGGATTACGTTCAACCGTTGATCCGGCTTTTTAAAAACAGACCCTGATTATGCCAAGATTCAGATTGTATGGTTTGATTTTAACGTTGCTTCTGCTCTGCCCGCTGGTTAGCCCTGCGCAACAGCGGCCGGTAACAACGGCGGGGCAACAGCCACCGGCTGCTGCATTGGAATCTGTATTGGAAAAAGACAGCATTCTTATTGGAGATCAGGTATGGTGGAACATGTTCCTGCCAAAGGATAGTTGGATAAATACAGAAATTGAAGCCGCTGCCTTTCCGGAACTTCCTTTTAATATCACGGAAGGTGTAGAGGCGCTATCGCAACTGAAGCTGGATTCTTTGGTACGTAAAAGGCGTGTGGAAAGCATACGGGCACGGATACTGATTACCTCGTTTGACAGCGGTTCTTACAGCTTGCCCCACATGCCCCTTTACTTAAAAAGAGAAGACGGAACCATAGACACCCTGCTGTTCCAGGGGCCGGATTTGTATGTAAATACCATACCAATAGACACCACCTCTTTTGAGCCGTATGGAATCAAACCGCAAATGCGGTATCCGATAACATGGGCCGAGGTGTTATCCCTGGTTGCTGCCATTCTGGTTTTGGCTGCAGCCATCCTGCTGACTGTCCGGATTGTGAAACGGCGTAGAGAAAATTTGCCTGTTTTTGGAAATCCCGATCCGGAGGACCCTCCGCACATAGCGGCTCTTAAGGTCTTTACGGCTATTAAAAAGCAGGAGCTCTGGAAAAAGCAAAAAGCAAAACCATATTATACCCTTATAACAGACACGTTACGTCTGTACCTGAAAGGAAGGTGGGGTATTCAGGCCATGGAGCAAACCTCGGCAGAAATGCTTGCCTCCTTACAAGCACAGCAGGACAACGATACACTGCTTACGAAAGAAGTGTTGGACACATTGTCTTCTATGCTTACGATAGGAGATCTGGCAAAATTCGCCAAATACGTTCCATCGGAATCTGAAAATATAACAGCCTTGGACCAGGCCATTTATTTTGTAACTCATACAGTGGAGGTGAGGAGTGAGGAGTGAGGAGAATAAATTATTGATATATGTTTTTTGAATACCCACGGCTTCTGTTTTTGTTATTCTTGCTAATTCCTTTGGCGGGTTGGTATGTGTATAAGGAATGGAAAGGGAAAAATGCGCCGGCACTGCAGGTATCGTCCCTCCAGCCGTTCAAACACGGCAGTAAGTCCTTTAAGAAAACATTGTACCATGTACCGTTTATCTTGCGGTTGATTGCTCTGGCAGCTTTGATTCTGGCCATGGCTCGTCCGCGCTCTTCGTCAGATTATGAAACTACAACAACAGAAGGAATTGACATCATGCTTACTATTGATGTGTCTTCTTCTATGTTGGCCCGCGATTTTAAACCGGACCGGATTGCGGCTGCCAAGGATATTGCTATCCAATTTATTGCAGAAAGACCTACCGACAGGATGGGGATAGTGGTGTTTGCCGGGGAATCTTATACACAATGTCCATTGACTACAGATCGAGTTACCCTTATTAATATGATGAAGGACGTGCAGACGGGATTGATTGAAGACGGAACGGCTATAGGGAACGGATTGGCTACGGCAGTAGCCCGTTTAAAAGATTCGGACGCCGTAAGCCGGGTGATAATCCTGCTTACGGACGGTGTGAACAACCGGGGCGAAGTAACCCCGTTAACGGCAGCTGAAATAGCACGCACCTACGGTATTCGGGTATATACCATTGGAGTGGGAGCGCGCGGAACGGCTCCTTATCCGGTCATGACACCCTATGGTGTACAGATTCAACAGATACCGGTTGAAATTGACGAAGAATTGCTGGAACAGGTTGCAGACATGACAGGTGGAGAATATTTCAGGGCAACAGACAATACCAAGTTAATGTCTATTTACAGCCAGATTAACAAGATGGAAAAAAGCAAAACGCTGGTAGATTCTTTTCCTGTGTATAAAGAAAAGTTTGTATTTTTTGCATTAATTACTTTGTTTGCCCTGGCTTTGGAATTTTTGCTACGTTGGATTGTTTTGAAAAGAATACCTTAATAACATATGATAGAGTTAGCTCAGGCACAGTATTTATGGATTCTTGCGGTGATTCCGCTCCTGTTTGTTACTTACGGGTTGTACAGGAATTATGGTAAAAGAATGCTCCGGCGGTTTGGAGACCCTAAGCTGCTGGAACCTCTTATGCCTACCGTTTCCCGCCGCCGAGGATGGTTGAAAATCAGTTTGTTTTCACTGGGTTTGTTCTTTTTTGTACTCGGTCTGGCACGTCCGCGTACGGGGGCACGTGTTAAGGAAGTTAAGCGTACAGGTGTAGAAATTATCATTGCTCTGGACGTTTCCAATTCAATGTTGGCTCAGGATTACTCTCCCAACAGACTGGAGCGGGCCAAACTGGCGGTATCGCGTCTGGTAGACAACCTGGGCCGTGACAGAATCGGCTTGATTGTTTTTGCAGGAGAAGCTTTTGTACAGCTCCCGGTTACGACAGATTATGTGAGTGCAAAAGCGTTTTTGAATACCATCAACACGGGCTCTGTACCTAAACAGGGAACGGCTATGGGGCAGGCTATAATTACCGGAATACGGAGTTTTAGTCTGGATACTCCGGAAAGCAGGGCTTTGATTGTCATATCGGATGGAGAAAACCACGAAGATGACCCGGTAGCGGCAGCGACAGAAGCAGCCGGTCAGGGAATCCGTATACATTGCATTGGCATTGGTTCAGAAACAGGGAAACCTATTCCCCTGGCAGACGGAACATTGCTTAAGGATGAGGAAGGAAATACCGTGGTAACCAAATTGGATGAAAAAACACTCATGGAAGTGGCTGCAACGGGAGGTGGTCTGTATGTGAGAGCCGGTAATTCTGATTTTGGCCTGCAGGGAATTATAGACGAAGTCAGAAAAATGGACGAACAGGAGTTTCAATCGGTAATTTTTGAAGATTTTAACGAGCAGTTTATGTATTTTTTTGGGATAGCGCTTTTTTTCTTCTTACTGGAAATGTTGATAGGCGAACGGAAAGGAAGGAAATTTGCAAGTTTTGATATCTTTACAAAAACTACAGTGTGTTTTCTTGTCTTCACAGGGTTTACTTTAACCGCTGCAGCTCAGGCAGATAAAAAAGATATCCGTGCCGGAAACAAGGCGTTTCGTAGTGGGAATATGGAAAAAGCCTTGCTGGATTACCAAAGGGCTGCAACAAAAGATTCCACCTCTTTGAAAGCAAAATACAACATGGCAAATGCCATGTACCTGACGGGGGACAACCGGCAGGCAGCTGCAGTTATGGAAAGCGTTCCGGACTCCCTGCAAGTTCCTGCACAAAAAGCAGATGCCTGGCATAATTTTGGGAATTTCCATCTGGCCGATAAAGGTTATGCGCAAAGTATAGAAGCGTATAAAAATGCCTTGCGTCAGAATCCGGAAGATATGGAAACAAAAACAAACCTGGCTTATGCCCAAAAGATGTTGAAAGACCAGCAGGACCAACAAGACCAGGATCAAGACCAGGATCAGGATCAGGACAAGGATCAGGACAAGGATCAGGACAAGGATCAGGACAAGGATCAGGACAAGGACAAGGATCAGGACAAGGACCAGGACAAAGACCGCGAGCAGGAGCAGCCGGCTATTTCGCCACAGGCAGCTCAGCAAATCCTGGAAGCCATGCAACAGAAAGAAAAAGAAACGCAAGACAAGATACAAAAGGAGAAGGCAAAAGCTGCAGTTCCGGTACGTTCCGGTAAAAATTGGTAAAACACAACATGTCAATGAAAAAATTTGTCGTAGCCGTATTGGGTGTTTTATGTTTTGTGCAAGCAGGTGCACAAGGCCGGTTTACCGTTGAGGTACCAAAAGTTGTTACAACAGGGGAAAGGTTCCGTCTGGTGTTTACAGCAACGGATTTGCCTCATGAAACATTCAATCCGCCACTAATTCAAGATTTTGTGGTTTTGGCCGGACCAACAACTTCTACCATGAACAGGATGGAATATATTAACGGACGAAGGACGCAAAGTCGGTCTGTTAGTTATACGTATATTCTGGAAGCTTCTGAACCGGGACGCTATACCATTGAAGAGGCATCTGTTGTTTCTGACAACGTGACGTACAAAACTCAGCCCGCAACTATAGAGGTAATAAAGGGTGCAGAAAAGCCGGTAAGAGAGCAGCGGGAGGAACCGGCAACGGCGTCTGCAACTATCACGGACGAAGATGTGTTTTTACGTTTGTCGGTGAACAAAAGAAGGGTTGTTAAAGGAGAGCCGCTGACCGCAACTCTTAAATTATATACCCGGGTAAACGTGGCCGGAGCTGAAGATATCCGGTTTCCGGAATTTAATGGATTCTGGAATCAGGAAGTGTATGCACCTCAGCAAATAGAATGGCAACGCGAAAATGTGGGTGGCGAAATATACCAGGCAGCCACGCTAAGGAGTTATGTTTTGTTGCCCCAACAGACCGGAGACATCCGCATTGACCCTTCCGAAATTGTATGTGTTATTCAGGTGCGCAGTACCCGCAGAGGACAGTCTTTGCTCGATGATTTCTTTGATACGTACCAAACGGTACGCAAAAGGGTTGTTGCACCTGCCGTAACGGTAACGGTAAAGGATTTGCCGGCAGGGGCACCGGCTTCGTTTAAAGGAGCTGTAGGCAAGTATTCCTTAAAAACATCTTTGGGGAAAGACTCAATCCGGGCTCACGATGCTGTGTCTGTATATTTAACCGTTACAGGAGCAGGTAATATTAACCTGCTGGAAGCACCGGTGGTACAGTTCCCGCCTGACTTTGAAGTATACGATGCTAAAATAACAGATGATTTTACCAGCAAGGATGGTACATTTTCCGGATCAAAGACTTTTGAATACCCGGTTATCCCCAGAAGTCACGGAGATTTCACTATCCCCTCTGTTGAGTTTTCTTTTTACGATATTGGATCGGGTCAGTATAGAACATTGCGAAGTGAACCCATGGTATTAAAGGTGGGCAAGAATACAGAAACCGGACTTTCTTCAGGAGTGTACAATCCTGCTCACAGAAGAACGGTAGAAAGCCTGGGGCAGGATATCAGGCATATTTATACCACCCGTCCTGTGTGGCGTAACAAGGGTTTCTGTTATACGGGAAGTGTGTATTATTACCTTACCCTGGTCCTTATTCTGTCAGGTGCAGGAGCTGTTTATGTGTGGCTTAGCAAAAGGAGGAAACACAGAAGTGATGTGGTAAGGGTACGTAATAGTCGTGCTAACAAAATAGCCAGAGCACGATTGAAAACTGCTGAAGGTTATATGAAACAACATTTGTTTGCAGGTTATTACGAAGAATTGAACCGTGCCCTGTGGGGCTACATTGCAGACAAACTGGCTTTGTCACAGGCAGACAGTTCAAGAGAGCGGATAGAATCCTTGTTGAAAGAGCGTCAGGTCGCTGAAAACCTTATTGCAGATTATACCCAATTGATAGAATCTTGTGAATTTGCACGTTATGCGCCGGATCCGGGACAGCTGGAAAAAGAGCGGATTTTTGAACAAGCCGTTACGGTAATTAGTAAAATGGAACAAGCCCTGAAATAGAAATTGACATGAAAAAGTTCTTTTTTTTAGCCATGCTGTTGCTTGCTCCGGGGATTGTTTCCGGGGCACAACATAGTGCAGGGAGTGGTCGAACTGTTGCAGACAGTTTGTGGGACTATGCCAATTCCTGTTATACAAATGCTGCATACAGCGAAGCCCTGGACGTGTACTTACAGATTGAGCAAACCGGAACCGAATCTGCTGCTTTGTACTACAACATGGGTAATGCATATTTTAAAATGCATTATATGGCCCAGGCCATCGTGTATTATGAAAAAGCGTTGCGTCTGGACCCAAACAATCCGGATGTACAGTACAATCTTTCAGTTGCCCGTGATCAATGTATTGATAGAATTGAGCCGGTACCGCAGTTTTTTGTAGCAGCGTGGTTGCATAAGAGCCACCGGGTATTACCTTCCGGTATGTGGTCCGCTATTTCTTTCGTATTGTTGGCACTGGCGTTGGGCCTTTTTCTATTGTTTCTTTTTGCAGACAGGATCAAGGTTAGAAAGACCTCTTTTGTGCTATCGATTCTTGTCTTTCTTTTATCGGTTACCTCGGGTATTTTTGCCTGGCAGTCAAAAAAAGAAATGACAAGGGAAGACACGGCTGTTGTGGTTTCTGCAGTAAGCCCGGTAAAATCTGCACCGGGGGCCCAGGGTAAGGATTTGTTGGTTTTACATGAAGGTACCAAGGTACGCGTATTGGAAGAAATGGGAGAGTGGGCACGCATTGAATTGGAAGATGGCAGACAGGGATGGGTACTGCTTCATGAGATTGTTTTTGTATATTAGCAAGTTGAAATTGTATTTAAATGGATTATAACACACAGAGAAAAAGTTTAATACTGCCTGAATACGGCCGCTATATCCAGAATATGGTGGAAGAAGCCGTTCAGATTCAGGACAGAGAAAAACGCACCAGACAGGTCAAGGCGATTGTGAATGCCATGAGTGCTCTGAATCCGCAATTGCGGGAAATGAATGATTATTACCACAAATTGTGGGATCATGTTCACATTATTGCAGAGTATAAGCTGGATGTTGATTCGCCTTTTCCCCCTCCTGAACAAGATAGCTTTTCAGCCAAACCTCACCAAATAGAGGCACAAAGGGAACCTGTTAAAGTAATGCATTACGGGAGAAACATTCAGAATATGGTAATGGCCATAGCTTCTAAGCCGGAAGGAGAAGAGCGGGATGAAATGACTATGGCTTTAGCTTCCTACATGCGCAAACAATATCTTATCTGGAATAAAGACACCGTAGCCGATCAGACTATTTTTAATGATATTAAGACACTTTCCAACGGAACTCTGACGGTTCCCGAAGGGGCAAAACTGTCAGAGATCCAGGGTGAATTCAGACAGCCAAATATTCCGGGTACACGTACACAACGTCAGGGACAATGGCATAAAGGCAAGAAAAAGAAAAGAACGGTTTCCAACAATTGATTTCATGACTAAAAAGCTCCAACGCAGGGAGAACATCCGTATTGTTGCAGGCTGGCTTGTGCTTGCCGTTGGGATTTATTTGCTGATAACGTTTGTATCGTATCTGTTCACATGGACAGTTGACCAAAGTTTGCTGAGTCGCGACAATTTGCTGGTTACAGAAATGGAAGCAGCCAATAGGGGAGGCTTGTTGGGAGCACGTTGGTCCCATTGGTTCATAGGAGAATGGTTTGGCTTGAGCGCCTTTATCATTCCCCTTTTTCTGATTGCCCTTTCCATCTTTTTGTTAAAGATACGCCGGGTAAAAATTGTTCCTTTATTTTTTATCATGGCCTTTGGCTGCATTATCCTTTCTGTTGCCCTGGGGTATATTTTTAGTTTTACGTCTTTACGTACGGTATTTGGCTCCGGGGTGGGGGGAACGTATGGTTACCGGGTCAACGAATGGCTGATAGGTATGCTGGGAACGGTAGGTACAGGCTTGTTGCTGTTTTTTGTTCTGACTGCTTTCCCGTTGCCGTTTATTGTTCACCGCATAAGAACTTCCCGCAGGAAAGCCCGCGAGGCAGCTGCAGAAGCCGTGTCCGGCACTGCAATGGACAGCAATAGCTCCGATAAGGGGGGAGTGAAAAATCCTGTACTGGAAGTAGCAATGGCAGACGGGTCAGGCACCGGATCAGCGGATGCAACAGGAATCGTGGGTACTGCAGGAGTTTCCGGAGCTGCCGGTACTGCAGGAGTTTCCGGAGCTGCGGGTGCTGCGGGGGTTGTCGGTACTGCCGGCGTTGCCGACCCGTTACCCGGATTTGAAATTGAACTATCTGAAGAAGAATCGACGGACGGCAAGATGTTGTTTTATGACCCCAGGCAGGATTTGCCCCGTTATAAGAAGCCGCCTTTAGAGTTGCTGGAATATTATAAAGACCAAATTACAGAGGTCCCGCAGGAAGAGTTGGAGAGAAACAACAAGAAGATTGTGGAATGCCTAAGGACATTTGATATACAGATAGAAAAGATTGTAGCTACTCCCGGTCCAACGGTTACGTTATATAAAATTGTATTGTCGCCGGGAATCAGAATTTCGCAATTTACCCGTCTGGAAGATGATATCATGCTTTCTTTGGCTGCCCGGGGAATGCGGGTTATTGCTCCCATCCCCGGAACAAATATGGTGGGGATTGAAGTGGCCAATGATAAACCTTCTTTGGTGCCCATACGGAGTGTTTTGGATTCCAAAAAATTTAAAGAATCCCGGGAAGATTTGCCTATTGTTTTAGGGAAGAGCATTTCCAATGAAATAGTGATGCTGGATCTGGCCCGCCTGCCCCACCTGCTGGTAGCCGGTGCTACCGGTCAGGGGAAATCTGTGGCGTTGAATGCTATTTTAGCTTCTCTGCTGTACAAAATGCACCCGGCTTATCTTAAGTTGGTACTGGTTGACCCAAAACGTGTGGAATTGAACTTGTATTCCAAACTGGACAAACATTTTCTGGCACAGCTTCCGGAAGCAGACAGCCCCATTATCATTGACACAAAGAAAGTGGTATATACCCTTAATTCGCTGTGCATTGAAATGGACGAGCGTCTGGAATTGTACAATAAAGCCGGGGTTCGTAACATCAAGGAATACAATAAAAAGTTTAGGGACAGGGTGTTGAATCCGAACAAGGGCCACCGTTTCATGCCTTTTATTGTAGTAATCATTGATGAATTTGCAGACCTGATTATGACAGCAGGCCGGGATGTGGAAGGACCGCTTACCCGTCTGGCGCAAATGGGGCGTGCGACAGGTATCCACCTGGTTATTGCCACCCAGCGTCCCACAACAAATATTATCACGGGAACCATCAAGGCCAATTTCCCGGCCCGGATTGCTTTTAGGGTAGCCTCAAAAATTGATTCACGAACTATTATTGACGTATCTGAAGCCAATCAATTGGTTGGAAGAGGAGATATGCTTCTGTCTGCCGGTACTGACCTGTTGCGTGTACAATGTGCCTTTATTGACACCCCCGAGGTGGAAAGGATGGTAGAATTTATAGCGAATCAACAGGGATATCCGGGTCCTTTTGAATTGCCGGAATATGCAGAATCTGATAGAAAAGAATCGTCCTTTGGCGCTGCAGAACAACGTGACGAGTTATTTGAAGAGGCAGCCAGGCTTCTGGTTCAGAACGGTGAGGGGTCTACGTCTATGTTGCAGAGAAGGTTTCGCCTGGGATACAACAGGGCCGGAAGGATTATGGACCAGTTGGAAGAAGCCGGTATTGTGGGACCACCCAAGGGCAGCAGCCCAAGGGAACTGTTGGTATCGAGTCCGGAAATTTTGGAAGACATGTTAAAAACCTTATGAAACGTGTTTTTATAATAGCAGGGTTGTTGCCGGCAATTGCAGGAAGCTTGTTGGCGCAAAACCAAAGTGCAGATTGTGTTCTGGACCGTTTTCTGGAAGATGTGAAAGAGGCTCCGGCGCTTCAAATGGATTTCTTATGGAACCAAACGGCAGAAGGCACCCTGATACTTCAGGAAAATATGTTTGTGGTACACCTGGATGAGTTTCACGTGTATTGTAACGGCCGGGAAAAATGGTTATACAATCAAGGTATAGACGAGTGGGAGGAACTGCCACATGATGCACAGGCAGCCGGTATTCTGGAAAACCCCTCGGCATTTTTTACACAACTACGCGATGGTTTTTATCTATCACCGGCATCTGTACAAAAGGAAAATCCGGAGGGAAGGTCTTTGTGGGAACTGAACCTTGTCCCGTACCATAACGATTCTGTTTTCACCTGGATAATCTTACAGCTGGAAGAAGACGGGCTGCAGTTGCGGAATATCCGTTATGGTTTGGCAGACGGTACTGCCTATGCCGTAAAGTTGCTTTCCTTTGAAACCATTTCTGCCCGGGACCCGGGATTTTTTACTCCAAATATTTCTTTAGGAATGCCGTAGCTTGTGCAATGGCATCTTGTCCGTGATTGGATTTTTTGTAAATAAAGCAATGAAGCCCTTCCGGATAATCCAACAATTGCGCATCTACGCCATTCTTCATTAACATGTTGTAGTATAAGACTCCTTCATTATGCAACGAGTCGCGTCCGCCCACTATAACCAGTGCCGGAGGCAATCCCTTTAGTTCTTCTTCTGTTGCATAAATGGGGGATAAATACGGATCGCGGGCATTGCCATCTCCTACATAGCAGCTGTCAAAAATGAAAGACATTTTTTTGGGAATACTTCCTTTTGGGTGGGGTTTTTCCATAGCTGTGGTTGCCAGGTCTAAAGGAGGACAATTCAAGAATTGGCATAAAAACCGAATCTTACCTTCTTTCTTAGCCTTCATACAGGTTACTGTTGTCAGGTTTGCCCCTGCGCTGTGTCCGCCTATTGCAATTCTTTCTGTATCTATACCGTATTCATCTGCCCGGTCAAACAAAAAGTTTACCACTTCATAAATTTGATTCACGGCTGCAGGGAAAGGGTGGTCGGGAGCTTTGGGATAATCTATACTAATAATTTTACAACCCAAAACCCGGCTCCATTCTATGTTCAACTTTTCATCCATTTCCGGACTGCCCAGGATAAAGCCTCCGCCATGCAAGTCTATGTACAAAGGGGCGGGAGAAGGATTCTCAAATCCGTACCATACGGTACGTGTACGTCCCAGAGGAGTATCTATAAAAACTTCTTTTCTCAACGAGGCGTTTTTCTTTTTCATAAAGGAATACATAGGCCCGGAAAGGGCTTTTTCCAATTTATGAAAACGCCTGCCTTTTTTTTGGTATTGTTCTGCTGTAAGTATTTTCATGATATATGATTGGTTGGTTGTTGCATAAGAATTCTTCGCGAGGCAGGGTGGAGGTTGTTTGACCTCTTTCCCAGGTTTTTAATAAAGCCGAGGGGGTACTCCTCAAAGGTAATTAAAACAAATCCTTTTTCTGTCCCTTCGGGACATATCACGGTTTCTTTGCGCAAAAAGGCAAGAGCTTCTGTATGTGTAACCTCAAGCCGGGGGAAGGCATTTTGTTTTAAATCAACAGAAAGAGATAAATCCGGATGGGGAATCCAATCGTTCCCTTTTTTAACGGCCACGGCAATTCCGGAATGTACTACGTGCAGAGAAGTTTCTAAAAAGGCCATTTCCCTTTGCAGGCAGGCCGGAGTTGCTTTCAGCAGGTCTTCCTTCATGGTATAGAGGTACGAACCATTTAATGGCTCCGGATGGTTGCCGGGCATACGCGTTTTGGTTTTGCTTTGCCATGCTGTAAATTTTTCCTGTTTTGCAGCCGAGGCTGTTTTTTCCAGCAACGCCAGAAAAAAACCTTCTCCGGTAATCCGGTGGGGCAGGTATTTTTGCGGTTCCAGAAGCGTACGTGCTCCCAGTGTGTTGCATATCCAGTCAACCTGCTCTTCGTTTTCTTTTGTATTAAAAGTACAGGTACTGTAGAGCAGTAACCCTCCCTGCCGCAGGGAAGGCCACAGGTCACTGACAATACGTCGTTGTCTGGCTACGCACAGGTCCACCAGAGCCGGAGACCAGGTGCTTCTTGATGCAGGGTCTTTGCGGAAAAGACCTTCTCCGGAACAGGGCACATCGGCAACCAGGACATCAAAGAAGCCTGCCAGTTTCCGGAAGGCTGACGGGTCGTTTCCCGTAACAGCCACCCGGCCGTATCCCCAACGGGCTATATTGTGGCTCAGTACGGGGATTCGGGAACGGATGGTTTCGTTGCTTACCAACAGCCCGTCCTCAGGGAGCATATCCAGCAACAAAGTGCTTTTTCCTCCCGGAGCCGCACAGGCATCCAGTATGCGGGGGGCCGTCATTTCGGTCAAAAAAGGTTCCAGCCGGCATACAGACATGCCGGATGCTTCCTGTACATAATACGCTCCTGCATGAAAACGGGGATCCAGAGTAAAGACAGGCCTTGTACTCAGGTACCTTCCCCGGGGACACCAGGGAATGGGTTCAGATCCAGGGAAGAGTTCTCCTTGGGCTTTCAGGGCATGCTGACGGATACTGACAGGTGGCGGGGTGTCCAGCGTAGCTATCAGACGTTCTGCTTCTTCTGCGGAAAGCCATGATTTCAGCATATTCTGAAAATCCGTCCTCATAAACCTCCCGGTTTTGGGAATTTATTTGTTAAGCCCTTCTGCCAATTTAGACGTAAACTGGTTTACAAATTCTTGCAATTTCCCGCCTAACATCATCTTCATCATCATATTCAATTGGGCGTCCAGTTCCAATTGCAGCCGGCAGCCTTCTTCTTGTGGCCGGATATGTACATACAGGTTAAACGAAAACGGAACACTTCCGTGTTGTTCCATTACAATAAGAGAAGGAGCCTGACGCTCTGTGACTTTGACACCCACTTGCATGCCTTGCGCATTGGCCAGAATGGTGTCTTGAGTAATGGTTACTTTGTCTTTGTGTTCTTCCGGCAAGGTGTCTGCAAGACGTGAAAAATCGGAAAAAAGATCAAATACGGCATCGGCCGGTTTGTTGATAAAACAGGATTCTCCTGTAACGTGTGTTTTTGACATATTTATTGTCCCCATGTATTGGGAGTCAGACGCCAAACCTTGAGTGTTTCTATCTGCTCCGGACTAATCCATTTTTTTATGACTGCTTCTTCCAGAAGGTTTTCGTAATTGGTGAGTGTAACAAGTTTGCAGTTGCTTTTTTCAAAAGCCCTGCGCGCCACATCAAAATTGTAGGAGAAAATAGCGCTGACACCCAACACGTTAGCATAAGACATCTTAAGGCAATCAACAGCAGAAAGAGCAGAGTGTCCTGTAGAAATAAGGTCTTCCACAACCACAACGTTTGCTTTGGGAGGGAAGGTGCCTTCAATTTGTGCTCCTGTCCCGTGTTCTTTTCTACGGGGACGAACATACACAAAAGGTTTGTTTAGCGTATCTGCAATAAGTGCTCCCATGGCAATGGCTCCGGTGGCTACACCGGCAATGACATCAACGGAAGGGTAATTGTGCAAAATAGATTGGCACATGGCATTACGTATGAAGCCCCTGACTTGGGGAACAGAAAGAATTTTTCGGTTATCGCAATATATAGGAGACTTCCATCCCGATGCCCATTGAAAGGGTTTTTCAATGTTGAGCTGCACAGCTTCTATTTCTAACAATTGTTGTGCAACTTTTTTTTCAACAGATTCCATAATAATCACATATCTTTGTACAAATGTACAGTATTTTCTTCAATAATAGACGCCTTCAGTTTTGCCAAAACGACTCCCTTTCCCATTCACATCCGGATACTGTTGTAGAATCTTTGGATCAATACCGTTCGTGGGAAGATTTGATTGACAGCTTTCAGGCCCATAACACAGTAAAACATGTGCTCATTCCGGTTGAAGATCCCGGCGAATCCCTTGCGCAGGTATGTAACCGGTTTGAAATTATACAGGCAGCAGGAGGACTTGTTACCAATCCCTCCGGAGATCTGCTTATGATTTACCGTTACGGGCGATGGGATCTTCCTAAAGGAAAGCAGGAACGTGGCGAGTCTTTGCAAGAAACCGCCCTTAGGGAAGTGGCAGAAGAAACGGGAGCGCAGGCATTGCAACTGGTAGATGAGAAATACGATAAAACGTACCATTGTTACAACTATTGCGGGAACAATGTGATTAAAATGACAGCCTGGTTTAAGATGACAGAAAGCAGCCGGGCCAATTTGAGCCCCCAAACAGAAGAGGGTATTGAAAAAGTAGCGTGGATTCCCAGGGGGGAGCTGGAATCCAAACTGAATGGTTGTTTTGCTTCTATCCGGCTGTTGATTCAAAAAGTATTAGCCTCCGAAATCGTCAAATAGAATGTGCTCTTTCGGGACCCCCAGGTTGTCCAGCATCTCTGTGGTAGCGGAAGTCATCAAAGGTGGGCCACACAGGTAGTATTCCGCCTCTTCCGGTTCCGGATGTGTTTGCAGGTACTTGTCAAATAACACCTGGTGGATAAAACCGACAGCTCCTTTCCAATCATCTTCCGGCTGCGGATCTGACAACGCTATGTGAAAAGAAAAGTTGGGGAAGGCGGCTTCTATATCCCTGAATTCCTGTTCGTAAAAAACCTCTTTTCGGGAACGGGCACCGTACCAGAAAGATACCTTGCAGTCTGTCTTTAACGTCTTGAATAAATGGAAAATGTGGGAACGCATGGGGGCCATGCCGGCACCTCCACCAACAAATACTTTTTCGGCCGGTGTGTTTTTTAGGAAAAAATCCCCGTAAGGGCCGGACACTTTTATGGTGTCTCCCGGTTTGCGGGAAAAAACATAGGACGAGCACACCCCCGGGTTGACTTTCATAAAGGTACCGCGTGAGCGGTCCCACGGTGGAGGAGAAATACGTACGTTCAATACAATTCTGTTGCCTTCTGCCGGATGGTTGGCCATGGAGTAGGCGCGGAATCCGTATTCTTTGTTTACCATTTTCAGTCCGGGGAAACCAAAAGAGTTCCAACCGTCCATAAAAGGCGTATCTATCTGTATATCTTTTGCAAAATCTACAGATACGGGCGGAACGTCAATCTGCACATAGCCTCCGGGTTTGAAGTCAAGGGTTTCTCCTTCCGGTAGCTGTATTACCAGCTCTTTAATTAAAGATGTCAGGTTGTGGTTGCTGATTACTTTACATTCCCACTTTTTCACACCCAGCACCTGTACAGGTATTTCCACTTCCATATTTTCCCTAACTTTTACCTGGCAGGCAAGGCGCCATTGGTTCTGTTGCTCCCTGCGTGTGAAGAACCCTGTTTCGGTAGCCAGGATAGAGCCTCCGCCTGATAAAATACGGCACTTACAAAGGCCGCACGTGCCTCCTCCTCCGCAGGCAGAGGGCAGGTAAACTTTATGTTGCGCCAAGGTGCTTAGCAGGGAATTGCCCGGCTCGGCTTGCAGGGTTTTTTCACCATTGATGGTAAGGGTCACTTCCCCCGAGGGCAGCAACTTGTGTTTGGCGTAGAGCAACACGGTTACCAAAATAAGGGTAACCACCAGGATAACGGAAACAGATAGAAATAAAAACGGAACCAGTGGCATAATCAGTACTCCGGTGTTAGATACAAGTTAAAATTTGATTCCCATAAAACTCATAAAAGCAATACCCATAAGGCCTGTAATAATAAAGGATATGCCCAGTCCCCGCATGGGACCCGGGATGTTTGAGTAACTTAGTTTTTCCCGGATGGCTGCAATGGAAACAATGGCCAGCAGCCAGCCCAGTCCGGACCCCAGGGCATAAGCTCCTACCTCTAAAACATTGCTGTAATCCCTTTCCTGCATAAACAGCGATGCTCCCAGTATGGCGCAGTTTACGGCAATCAGGGGCAGGAATATGCCCAGGTTGTTGTACAAGGCGGGAGAAAATTTTTCTATGACCATTTCTACCAGCTGTACAATAGCAGCAATAACGGCTATGAACAAGATGAAACTTAAAAAACTGAGGTCTGTCCCTGCCCAGGCAGGGTTAATCCGTGCCAGTGCATCCGGAGCGAGCACGTATTTATGCAGCAGGTAATTTACAGGAAGTGTAATGAGCAATACAAAAAGTACGGCAACACCCAGGCCTGTTGCAGTTTTAACGGTTTTAGAAACAGCCAGGTAAGAACACATGCCCAGAAAATAGGCAAAGATCATATTCTCTGTAAAGATGCCTTTTACAACTATGTTTATTAATTGTTCCATACACTTTTAGTATTTCCGGCATTGTAAATCCAAACAATCAGGCCTAAGATTATCAGTGCCATGGGGGGTAGGATAAAGAGTCCGTTGTTTTCGTAAAAACCTCCTTGCAAAACGTACCAGCGTTCCGGTATAATGGTATAGCCCAGCAACGTGCCATTTCCCAGCAATTCCCGGATGGCGGCTACCGCTACCAGAATGATTCCGTACCCCAGTCCGTTGGCGATTCCGTCAAAAAAAGAAGGTATGGGTTTGTTGTTCAGGGCAAAAGCCTCTATACGACCCATAATGATGCAGTTGGTGATAATCAATCCCACAAAGACAGAAAGTTGTTTGCTTATTTCCCAGGCAAAAGCTTTCAGTATTTGATCTACAATGATAACCAGGGTAGCGACTACCATCAGTTGCACAATAATGCGGATGCGGTTGGGGATGGTATGGCGGATGAGGGAAAGAAGTAATTCTGAAAAACCGGTTACCAGCGTTACGGCAAGTGCCATGACAAGGGCCGGTTCCAGTTTGACTGTCACAGCCAGTGCAGAACAGATGCCCAGCGCAAGAACAGGAATGGGGCTGGTTTTAAACAGGGGGTCAAGGAATGTACGTTTATTCATGCGCTTCTTCTTGGATTAGTTGGTTGATCAACGGCAGGTATAGTAACAAAGTTTCCCGTATCATATTTTCAACGCCCCGGCTTGTTATGGTTCCTCCTGAAATGCCGTCCACAGCATGGGGGTTATTACCGGCACTGCCTTTTTGCTTAAGTACGGCAATGGATACAAATGTTCCGTCCCGGTACAGGGATTTTCCACGGAACGGGTTGCTGAATTCCGGCTTTGATATCTCGGCTCCTAGTCCGGGCGTCTCTCCCTGGTGGTCAAAAACGGCCCCATATACGGTTTGCCCGTCAGCATCAAGTGCCATGTACCCCCACAGTGGTCCCCACAAGCCTTTTCCACTGAGTGGGACAATGTATTTGCGAATTCCGTCGTCCGGGGTACAGATGAATAAGGGTAGCTGCTGCGGCCCCACGCAGGTATCCCGGATGTATTGTTCATAGGGTTGTCCCTCCAGGTGTACGGCTCGCAAAATACTTTGCCGGGTTTCTTCTTTTTGGTTTGCCGTTTGCCGGGGTTTCAGGACTTCCGAAACAAACGCCAACAGAGCTGCCGTTATCGTAACCAGGATAGCGGCATAAAGAAAGGTGTAAAGGTTTCCGTTTGTTTTCGATTTATCCATGCGTGGCAATTTTTTTCATTCTGCGTCCGGTACTGACGGCAACAACCGTGTGGTCAATCAGGGGAGCAAATGTGTTCATTAACAATACGGATAACATCATGCCTTCCGGATACCCCGGATTAAAGAGTCGGATGAGTATGGTAAACAGGCCAATGAGAAATCCGAAAATCCATTTTCCCGTTTCTGTCTGCGGGCTTGTAACGGGGTCGGTGGCCATAAATACACAGCCAAAGGCAAATCCTCCCATGACCAGGTGGTAGTGTAGGGGAATGTTTCCGGCCAGGGACATAAGCCCGGCTCCGGCAATGCAGGAAACCATGATCTTCCAGCTGGCGACTCCTGTAAACAACAGGATAGCGGCACCCAGTAAAACACATACGACAGACGTTTCTCCCACAGAACCCGGAACAAGTCCCAGGAACATGTGTATCCAGGATGGCAATCCGTCTGTAATGCCTGCCACCGAACCGGCCGTTTCTGTTATTTGTGCCAGCGGGGTGGCACCGCTTATTCCGTCCACCCAGATGGAATCTCCCGTCATGTGTCGGGGGTACGAGAAAAACAGAAAGGCCCGGGTAAGCATGGCCGGATTCCAAATGTTCATGCCGGTACCTCCAAAGATTTCTTTTCCAATAAGAACTGAAAAAGCCACGGCAGTTGCCAGCATCCACAAGGGGATGGTAACCGGGACTATCAGGGGGATGAGCATGCCTGTGACCAGGTATCCTTCGTTAACCTGGTGCCCGCGGATTTGCGCTATGGTAAACTCAATGCCCAATCCTGTAACATACGATACAACAAGCAGGGGAAGGACCTTGAGGAATCCAAACCAAAATATCTGAAAGAAACCGGTACCGGCCGCCCGGGTTCCCATAGCCGTATAATGTTGCCACCCTGTATTGTACATTCCAAAGAGTAAACAGGGAATCAGGGCAATGACCACTACAATCATAACGCGTTTAAGGTCGTTGCAATCCCTTACGTGGGACCCTTTGCGCGTAACCGTTCCGGGTACCAGAAGAAACGATTCAAAAGCATCAAAGGTGGAATGTAGGAAAGATAACCGACCGCCTTTACTGAAAACCGGCTTTATGCGACGGATTATGTTTTCCGGAAACTTTATATTGTTGGGGCGTTTCATTGCATTTCTTTAATCATCAGGTCAATCCCTTGTTGTACAATATCCTGGATTTCAATTTTTGACGAACAAATAAATTCACACAGGGCAACATCTTCCGGGAGCACCTCGTAAATTCCCAGTTTTTCCATTTTTTCCACTTCGCCGGCCAACGTAGCTTTCAGCAAGTGGGAAACAAAAATATCCATAGGCAGGACCTTCTGGTAATCTCCGGTCATGACAAAAGCACGCGGGCCTCCGTTTGTATTGGTATCCAGATTAAATTGAGCCGTTTTCCCCAGCAGCGGAGCCAGAAACGTAAGGTATGTGCGGGCAGCGCTAAAGCGGTGCAACCGCAGGGGACGGGCCCATCCCAACAATTCCCGGTTGTATCCTTCCGGTAAGAACGTTACCTGCTGGTGGTGGAATCCCAGAAAGCCATCTTCTCCCACCGTATCTCCTGTCAGGGGATTACCGCTTATGGCTCGGATTTCCATACCATTTTTTTGCAGGAATCCGGTAAGTGATGTAATCTGAGCCCCTGCATGACAAGGAATGTATCCGGTCCTTTCCAGGGCAGACCCCGTAACGGCAACCAGCCTTGTTGTGTCGTAGGTACCCTGCAGGAACAGCCTTCCGATAACAACCAGTCCCAACGGGCTGAGCGTCCATATTACCCTGTCTTTTCCTGCCGGGCATACGTGGTGTATTTGTATCCCCGGGTTGCCTGCCGGATGTGGTCCGGAGAACACGTGCTTTTTCCCCGGCAGCCGGTGAAATACGCTGTGGGCCGAGGTTTTATCCGACAGTCCCAGATGCACCTTGCCCGGGCACAACCGCTCCATGACACGCAAGCCCATCTGCAACGCTTCTTCCTCGGCAGCAAAGGCAAAATCGTAATCGGGTGCAAGCGGTGCCGAGTCAAAGCAACTGATGTAAATGTGCATAGGTTCCTCTTCCGGCCGGGCAGGCGTACCGTACGGCCTGCGGATAATGTACGGCCAGCAACCGCTGGCCAGGAGGATTTCCCTCACGCTTCCCGGAGCAAGATCTTCCGGTGCGCCAACCGGAAATACGGCCTTGTTGTTCTTGTTATCCGGTACAATCCTGATGCCCGTCAGCTTTCTTTTTTCCCCGCGCACAATAGAACTAACCGTGCCACTTACCGGAGCAGTAAATACTATTTCCGGATAGGCCTTGTCACAATACACAGGACTGCCTGCCAGGACTGCATCTCCTTCATGGACAAGAAGCTTGGGAATGACATTTTTAAAGTCGGCAGGTTTTAGCTCATAAAGCGTTCCCGATACCGGAGGATCAACAAACATAGCTGCTTGCCCTTTCAGCGGGATATCCAGTCCTTTTCTTAATTTATAACACGTACTCATACGTACTTTTTTGCCGTTACAAAGATAAAATTTTCAATGGCTTTTTCCCTATATTTGCCCGCATGAAGGAGAATTATTTGGAGGAGTTGAACAAAGCTCAAAGAGAAGCTGTTGAAAATACCACAGGTCCGTCGTTGATTATAGCGGGTGCCGGAAGCGGCAAAACAAAAGTATTAACATGCCGGATTGCGCACATGCTGGAGCAGGGGATTCCTGCCTCGTCCATCCTGGCCTTAACCTTTACCAACAAGGCTGCCAAAGAGATGAAAGAACGCCTGGCTATGCTGGTGGGACCGGAATACGTTCGTTTTTTATGGATGGGGACGTTCCATGCTGTTTTTGCCCGTATTTTAAGAAAGGAGGCAGAGGTGCTGAACTTTCCCCGCAATTTTACCATATACGATAAGTCCGACTCAAAAACGGCTATAAAAAGGTGCATCAAAGAGTTGGAATTGGATGAGAAAAAATACCAGCCGGGAGAAATCATGTCGCGCATTTCGCGTGCCAAGAACAACTTGCTGACAGCCAATGCTTACCGGGCCAACGACCAGGTACGTCTGGCTGATGAGCTGTCCGGCAGACCGCGGATTGCCGATGTTTACGCTTTGTATGCCAAAAAATGCCAGCTGGCCGGAGCCATGGATTTTGACGATTTGTTGTTATATACCAACATCCTGTTGCAACAGAACGAGCAGGTTCTGGAGCATTACCGCCAACAATTCCGGTACATCCTGGTTGATGAATACCAGGACACCAACCTGGTACAATACCTGATTATCAAAAACCTGGCATTGACCAACCGCAACATCACCGTAGTCGGGGACGATGCCCAAAGTATTTACGCCTTTCGCGGTGCCCGTATTGAAAACATCCTCAATTTCAGCAAAGACTTTCCCGAGGCCAAAGAATTCCGGCTGGAGCAAAATTACCGCTCCACACAAACGGTAGTAAAAGCGGCCAACAGCCTGATTAAGCACAACACACGCCGTATGCGCAAGGAATGCTTCTCGGAATCGGTACCGGGAGAAAAAATTGAACTCCTGAGTGCCTACACAGACGCAGAAGAAGCGTTTATGGTCGTTGGCTCTATTACAGATAAGATGTACACTACAAAAGACGGGTACGGAGCTTTTGCCATTCTGTACCGTACCAACGCCCAATCCCGTCTTTTTGAAGAGGCGCTTCGTCGCAGGAATATACCTTATAAGGTTTACGGAGGGTTTTCCTTTTATGAACGGGCCGAGGTGAAAGACATGCTCGCCTACATACGTCTGGTGGTCAACCCGCACGACGAGGAAGCTTTTCGCCGTGCTGTGGCCGTGCCTTCGCGGGGCATTGGTGCCGTAACCTTGCAAAAATTGAGCAATGCGGCCTTTTTCTCGGGTATGTCTTCGCTGGCCTATATACAAAACGGGGACCTTCAGGCGGCCGGCCTGGGGGGCAGCATGGGAGAGCGTCTGCGAGCTTTTTCTCAGGTAATTGAAACGGTACAAGCTTCACAGGAAGAAGGCAAGAACGCCTTTGAATTGTCCATGGAAGTAGCCACCTTGTCCGGTTACCTGCATATGTTGCGGGAGGACAAATCCATTGAAGGCATGTCTAAGTTGAACAACGTGGAAGAACTGTTCAATAGCCTGCAGGCTTTTTGTGGCGTAGCCGGAGAAGAAGCCGAGCTGGAAACAGAGGTATCCGTTCCGGAACCGGGAGAAGGAAAACCCACCCTGGACAGGTTTCTGAACAACGTTACTTTGCTGACACAGGCAGACGAACAGGAAAGCCCCGATCAGGAAAAGGTAAGTCTGATGACAGCCCACTCGGCAAAAGGCCTGGAATTTTCACATATCTACGTAGCAGGCATGGAAGAAAGGCTCTTTCCTTCGATGCTTTCTTCTGATATACAGGAAGAACTGGAGGAGGAACGGCGTTTGTTTTACGTGGCCATGACCCGCGCCAAGAAAACACTCACCCTTTCCTACGCCCGCTCCCGTATGCGCTGGGGCAAAACGGAATCCAACCCGCCCAGCCGCTTCCTGCGTGAAATCGACCCGGCATTCCTTTCCCGTCCGCTGTCTCCCGCCCCCACATTGAACCGTTTGGGTACGGATTTTTCCCGTCCGGGCTCTGCGCAATCCGGTACCTACCGTTCCGGTTTCAGCTCCCAATCCGCTTCCGGCTCTCGGCCCGGTTTCGCTCAGCCTACTACTTCCCGTTCCGGTTTCGGCTCCCAGCCCGCTTCCGGCTCTCGGCCCGGTTTCGCTCCGTCTGCTACCTCCCGTCCTGTTCCTTCCCGTTCCTCCGCTCCCCGCAATACGTCCTCCACAGAGGACTTTGTGCCGGCAGACCCGTCCCTTCTGAAAACGGGCATGGCCATTGAACACGACCGTTTTGGCCCCGGCCGCATTGTGTCTATGGAAGGCGCCATGCCCAACACAAAAGCAGTCATTGATTTTGAATTTGGCGGAGTAAAAACCCTGTTGCTCAAATTTGCAAAAATCAGGATTGCTGAGGGAAGCTAAGCTCTATATCGGAGTTACTTCTTTGTCCTGATGTGTCAGCTGCCATCCGTTTGGGAACGCCAAACACTTTGATTGATCCTCAAAATTTCATAAAAATTAAATAAGAGGAGCCTCGGCGTGTCACCGTAGCACGGCCCAGAAGCGCGCCGGAAGGTAGATGTTGGGAAGGTGTGTGGCAGGGGCGAAGAGGGGAGCTATTTGGGAGGGGGTGAAGCCGGCAATGCCGCAACCAATTTCGGTGACCAGGAAGGTCAGGTCGGGATGGCGTTCGGCAAATTGGATGAATTCGTCCACGTAGGGTTTTATGGCCTCGGGACCCCCGTGCATGGTTGGGATGGCGTAAGATTGCCCTTGCAGGCCGATGCCCCGGCCCCATACGGCTCCGAATTTATTTACAGCCAGCAGGGCGGCACCACCCCCGTGGGCTCCGGAGAGGTTGCTGCCAAAGACGAAAATCTCGTTCGGCCTGAGTTGCTCTATGCGAGGGGAAGATGTGCGGGTGGTTGTGTCAAAGTTGTTCATATCAAGGATTCATTGACTTACCAAATAAAAGGAATTAATCTATACCTAACGTCTTTACAATATTCCGAGTATCCGGCTAATTCTTTTTGTAGGGTGGTATCTTCATAATATGTTCTGACAAGAATCAAAACAATCAGTACAAACAGGGGGATTAGTGCAAGTACGGAACCCAGGGCTAACGGTAACGATACGGAACCTAAAAGCATTCCCAGGTATCCCGGGTGTCGTACAATACTGTATGGGCCTGTATTTATTAGAGTATGATCTTTATCTTTTTGAATACGTAAGGTACCTTCAAAGAAAGGATTGTGCAGCATGGGCCATGTAGAAAAGATTGCTGAAATTATGTACAGAATTATACCAATATACAAATAGTAGAAAGGCATTGCATCAGTTAGATTAAATCTTTGATCAATTCCCGCAATAAGCGGAGTTAGTATAATAGCAAATAGAAAGTAAGTCAGGATAATGTATTTATCAAATAGCTTTGTTCCTTTTTGCATCTTTCCTCTGTCATGTAAAAGTCTAGGCGTTTTTTTTATGAGTACGACTCCTACGGTTAGTCCGCCAACAACGTATACGCCAATATAAATCCATACCCTCACATTATTAATTGCTCCGGAAGCCAGAAAAAACACAAGACTTGTTATGGTTATCCAGCGAATGGGTGCCAAAAAGGTCCTTATTCCTGATTTTGTTAATGCTTCTCCCATGTGTTATTTGAGTCTTGGTGTTTAACTGTTTCTTAAACAGCTCAATGTAAAGTTATGCTTTTTATATACCCATCCCAAATATTTGTGCAACAAAGTAGTGCGTTGCACTCACTTGACGATAGGCCAAATTCATTATGATTAAGGGTAGTAAGTGTCGCGAAATGATGTAGCGTTGCATCTTGCTGAAGGTCTGCTTGTTGCTGTCTTAGCTTGGATACTGCTACTCACTACCCTTCAGAGAAAACGGCGGAACTGCAACGGAATACGCCAAGCGAACGGTCTGTATCGGCAAAGGAAAACATTGGCTCCCGAAAAGGGAGGGGACCCGCCGTAAGGTGGGGAGGATTTTCCGTGCCGATACAGCCGGACGTGTTGCCATGGTGAGCGGGTGAGCAAGTGAACGGGTGAGCAAGTGAGCAAGTGGGCAAGTGGGGGGGGGCTGCAAGATAGGAATGATGTTTTAATGACAAAAACAGAGAATGAAAAAAGCCAATCGTCTATTTATCAACTGATTGGCTTCTTGTGGAGCGGTCCGGACGGGACTCGAACCCGCGACCCCGTGCGTGACAGGCACGTATTCTAACCAAACTGAACTACCGGACCTTATTTGGTTGGGAGTGCAAATGTAGGTAATGTTTTTGAAAGTGCAAAAAAACTGAAATGCACGTGTCCGTATTTCCTGGTTTTCTGAAAACCCGGAGTATTGGTGAATGAAAACTGCCCCGGATGTTCCAGTACAATCAACCCTTCTTCAAGAATGCCTGCCTGCATAATTTTTTCCGGCAGGAGCTCCAGACCGGGCAGGTCGTACGGGGGATCGGCAAATACGACGTGGAACCGGGAGGTGCATATATTAAGAAAATCGAAGACGTTGTTTCTGACAACACGTACGCGGTCTGCGACGCCAAGTGCTTCTGCTGTTTTGCTGATATAACGGGCATGAGCCGGGTCCATTTCCACGCATACAATGGATGGGCATCCTCGGGAAGCAAATTCAAACGCAATGTTTCCGCTGCCGGAAAACAAATCCAGGACCCCGACGGAAGACAAATCCAGACTATTCTCCAACATGTTGAAAAGCCCTTCTTTGGCATAATCTGTGGTGGGGTGTGCCGTAAAGGATTTAGGAGGTGTAAGTACACGTCCTTTTAATGTTCCACTGATAATTCGCATGATACCTGAAAGATAAAAAGAAAAGGGAGAACAGGTTGTATTAGCCGTGGGAGGTACCGGTGGCAGAGGTGCTTACGGGGAAAAAGTGCGGGCCGTAAAGCAGGTTCATAGATTCTGTGGGGAGGGGGTTGGCGGGGTTTGTTGCTATAGTGACTGACGGGAAGAAGGTACACAGTTGCTTCATGTGTGCCTGTGTAAAGGATCCGGTGATATACAGGCTCAGGCTTTTGGGGTTCAGTTGCCATTGTTTGAGGGCAAAAAACAAGAAATACAGGGCTGTTCTGAAGCGGTCAATGGCATAGGAGTTACATAAGAGCAGACGTTCTCCCTGCATGAGAATGAGGTCTGCATGGGTGGGTGTGTAACACATCAGGGCCCTGGAGTATTCCTTTTGTTCCATAATGTAGCGTAACAGGGGAATGATACCGGCATAAAATTTGGCTTTGTGCTGGTGTTTAGCCACCATGGCATTGACGGGAGCCGGAAGTGCATAAATGCATGTAGATTCCAGAGGATTGATGGTGGTGTAATTGATTTCATCCAGGTAAGCTACATCAAACAGCTGTTCAAGAATTTCAATGGCTCGTTCCGGTTTAAAAAGAGAAGAAGGAATAAGGGTATGCCTGTGGGTATCAAGTACCACATGGCAGTTAGAAAAGCGTTTTTGCAACAATTCTTCCTGCTTAATAACGTTTCCTACTTCTTTTGCCCATTCGTTGTAATCGTTTCCCGGAAATGCATACGAATGGCTTTTACATAAAAGGCAGTCGTCATTCTGTGTGTCTTCTACAACAAAAGAAAGTCCATTCACACCAATATGAATGGACAGTCTGTGGTGTGCCTGCGGTATTTTGATGTGCGCAGACATGTTTTTATTCCCAGTTCCCCGCGTTATTGTTGGGTTGGTCAATACTACCTACTTTTATGCCCGGATAGCGGTTGGTGATGTTACGTTCTTCGTTCAGGTTAACTATCAATTGACGGTTAAGACCTTTTAAAAGTACATCAAAAGGAGAACATGCTTCAAAAAGCGGAACGTCCACTCCGGATACTTTTTTCACTACAGCCCGCATTTCAAATTCTTCGCCTACCAGGGGTACCCAGCGGAGGGAGTCAATGTTAAATCCGGGATACTTGAGCAACGTGTCTTTGACAGCCATTTCCATACTGTCACGGAATACGCGGCCCTGAGCTACGGCTACCGAGTCGTCAAAGGAACCAATTTGCCGGACGATGGTAATATAACCGTTGTTGTAAAAATTTTCCAGGGTGTCAAAATTCTCGGCATATTTTCCGAACTCTGTCTTATAAGAGGTTTGCAGGGTACGGATGTCTTTTAGTCTTTCAATAGCCAGCAGTTGACGGAAGTTACGATCTTTTTCAAAATTTAGGGGAGCAGTCAGGCTTTTGACTATAAAAAAGCCCAGGATAATAATAATCACAGGCAGGATTACAATGGTAAAAATCTTTTTCATTATTGAATAATTAGTATTATCACGCAGATGTCCTGCAAAATTAGGAAAAAAAATAACCCTTGCAATAAATCAATTATATTTGCATCAATATCTTTTTTATGAAAGGCCTTTTTTCAAAGAATCTGATAGCAAGATGGGATGGAGCGTTGTCGCGTTCTAAGCGAATTTTTATTGCTACCCACGTGAATCCCGACGGAGATGCCATAGGGGCGATGGTCGGTCTGGGGGTATTTTTGAAAGAGCAGGGATACCATGTAACTATGGCATGCCCAACACCTTATCCGGAATTTTTGGATTTTCTGGACAAGGATAAAGAAATACTAATTTATGTATTGCAACAAAAAGCAGTAAGTAAGGCAATTGAACAAGCCGATTTGATAATTGCTGTCGATGTAAGTAGTTTTTCGCGAATGGAGATGATGGGTCCGGTAATAAAAAATTCATCATTGTATAAAATTTTGATGGATCACCATATTGATCCCGTCAAGAATGAATTTGATCTGGTCTTTTCCACTACCCGTATCAGTTCTTCCTGCGAACTGATTTACCGCGTACTTAAAGCCTGGAAACCGAATGCAACAATCAGTGCGGCTCAGGCTACTGCTTTGTTGACCGGTATCATAACAGATACGAACCAATTTGCCAACAGTGTTTTTCCGGATACATTCCTGGTGGCTTCTGCCTTGAAGGCTTGTGGGGCAGATACAGAGGAAATATTTAACAAGGTATACCGTAATTTTTCTGTCAATCGAATGCGGTTGATGGGATATGCTTTGCAACATATTAAATTGTTGCCCGAGTATAACACGGGCTATATTGTGCTTACCAAAGACATCCTGGATGCTTACGGATACAGGATTGGGGACGCAGAAGGGTTTGTGAATTTTCCGCTGGCCATCCGGGGAATAACTGTCTCGGCTTTTTTCCTTCAAAGACACGACCATATTAAGGTTTCGCTCAGGTCTATGGGAGACATTGCCGTTAATGGAATTGCCAAAGAATTTTTTAACGGAGGAGGTCATTACAATGCTTCTGCGGGGAAGATGGAAAATGTGCCGGAAAGAATTGAGGAGCGTCTAAAAGAAGCACTGGGCACAATAATTGCATTAAAGGAAAACAAGAAAAATTAAAACAAAAACCGGAATGAGGTTTTATGTCATTGTCTTTGCTGTAGTATTCATTAGTCTTGGTTCCTGTACAAAAGAGGATAGGAAACTGCTGATTATTCAGCAAGAAGCTGCAATAGACCAATACGTACAAAACCTTTCCTGTGATACAGTGTTGTACCAAAACGGAGTAGTAAGGGCTATACTGGAACGGGGGAAGTCCTCCTATGCGGCAGATACTGTTGCAGAAGGAGATACGGTACGTTTCTATTATGCCGGATATATTTTCTCAAATGGGAAAGGAACGTTATTTCATACCAACTCAGACAGTGTGGCTACTGCTAACAACAGAACGCTTCCGGAAGATCAGGCCTTGATATGTTCAGGTGCCATAGGGGGCGGAGAATTGCTGAAAGGGCTGGATTACGGATTCCGGGGTATGGCTCCCGGGGAGCATGCCTACCTGGTATTTAATACAGACTTTGGTTTTGGCAATACAAAAGTAGGTCAGGTGCCAGCCATGTCGCCTTTGTTGTTTGAAGTTTGGTTTGTGCAGGTTGTTAAAAAACAAATATCTTTGTCCCAATGAAAAAACGCATCTTTTATCTGATGGCTTTGGCGGTGTTTCTGCCGGTTGCTATTTCTTCCTGTGCACGTACGCCGGAAGAGAATGTGAAGGAACTACATGAAAAGGTTTTAGCGGCTCATGTAAAGATTGTTCACCTGGATACGTTGCAGAAAACAGAATCGGGGTTGTATTATACCATCTTACAACAGGGATCGGGTAGGGAAAACACAGATTCTGCTATGGTTTTTATACGGGAGACCATAAGAGACCTGCAGTACGACATAAATGCCAGTACAGACGAAGCGGTGGCGCGGCAGCTGGGGGCATTCAGTTATGCGAATGCGTATATTCCGTTGCAATGGCCTATGGGAGCGTATTCAATTTTAAGGGGATTGGAAGAAATGCTGCTTGTTATGCGTGAAGGAGAAATTAGAAGGATTTGGCTCCCTTACTGGCTGTCAAACTATACAGAGGGGGGGAGTACTGAAAATTCAAGTACTTTGGTATACGATTTGGAGTTGGTAAAGGTGGTTGATGATATGGATAGTTACCAGATAGATACACTGGAAGCTTTTCGGGACAGACATTACCCCGGGGTTGATTCGCTGGCTAAAGGGTTTTACAAAGTAACACTTGTTCCGGGAACAGGAGATTCTCTTAAGCGTGGTACGTCGGTAGGGGCTTATTATATTGGTAAATTTTTAAACGGACACGTTTTTGATACCAACGTGGCAGACTCGGCTCTTAAATACAGAATTTATTCGGATGAGGCAAGTTATACCCTCTTTGACGTAATGATTCCGGCAGCGGACGATGATGATAAGAAAAGTGACGATGAAGAGTCTGCCATAGCAGGTTTTGTTAAATGCATGCAGGAGATGAGGTACGGAGAACAGGCCATTTGTTTCTTTCACTCAGATTACGGATACAAAGAATCAGGAAGTTCAGCATCTTCACAGGTAAGCTCGTACCTGGGGGGTGGAATTCCTGCGTATATGCCGCTTTGTTTCTGGATTTCAGTACCACCAAAGGATTAAATAAGGTTTTTTAAAAAAAAAGATGCAGGTGCGTGCAACGTTTTTGTGCGCACCTGCATCTATTAAGTGGTTTTAGGTTTATAGGTTTCAACGGTAGAGGCAGGGCCGGTTCTCGGGCTGCCTCTTGTTTTTTACCAGGAATAATCTTTTAAACCCTTTAGTCCGGGAACACCCATATAACTGTGGCTGGTAGTTCCTTTGAGCCATACTTGTTTATTCAGATTTACGGGGTTATCCTTAAGATTGAGTGCGTTCCTCCGGGCTCCGGCAGGAAGTTCAATGGAATACGTGTTTTCTTTTATTTGCTCGTCCGGATTGTCTGCTAAAGCAATATTACTAGCTACTTCAGCCTCACTCCCCGGAGTATAGCTACTGGCTGATGAATAACAACCCACAATGTATCCGTAAACCCAAATATCTGTTGTTCCGCTAGGCAATTGGCGTGCCTGGGCAACGGTGCAGGCTGTTTCTTTTGTCAATCCTGGCGCCTCGTCAGAATGATTCCAAGCCATCCGTTCACGTATGCGGGTTGTGTCCACATCAATAGTAAAAGCAGGCTCAACCTGCACAGATACATCACCTGCCTGCTCTACTAAAAACGTGTACATGTAATTTGCATTGAGGGCCCTTTCTGCCCTGTCTGTCAGATCTGTATCTGAGTGCAACGTAAGCTCCACATCTCCGGCCCGGAAATATCCCCACAGATCTTCTGTGTTTTTATTAAACTCCAGCTCTTCTGTAAAGTCAGAAATGACCATGTACCCATTGGGGTAATCCTCTGTATACTGTGCTGAAAATAACACGCGGACCCCTGCATTCTTTTGTGTACAACGCAGATGCACTTTGCATGCCTCTCCCGAAACAATTTCTGCTGTTTCCATGGCATGGAAATACGGCTTCCCAAAAGCCGGAGAGGAAAAAGGCTCATTGAACACAATAACCGAATAGGTGCCTTCGTCTAACGATACAGGCGTGTTTTTAACTTCACCTACCGTTCTATTGTAAATAGTATCTCCTAAGCTGTTTTTTATTAAAAACACATAGGAGTCCACATCAAAACTTTTGGTTTGTACGCCGTAGGGTGTTTCTACGTCAACACTTACCATTAGTTGCCCCTGAGGGTCTTTAACAATCACAAGGCCATTGCAGGCCCACATGGCAGCAAGTAGTACACATACTGCCCCTTTTACAATCTTTCTGCTCATACTTCTTCTTGTTTAAATAGTAATGAATAAACTGATGTGAAATAATTCATTTGTGAAAGTAAAAAGAAGACAAAGTGTATAAATCAATGAAAAAATTTATAAGTTTGTGATTCGTTTTTTTCTAAAACACAGCTCATGTCATCTATAAGAAAACATCCCATTCTCCCCATTCCGGAAGAGGATAAAAATGCTTTTTCATTTGAAGGACAAACGGTTTATGGCCAAAGAGGTTTTACTATTGCAGCCGCTCTGCACCAGGCCGGATTGTTGGTACACAAACACAGTCTGGAACATAGAAACAGAAGCCTTTCCTGCGGGATTGGCAAGTGTGGTGCCTGTGAAATGCTGGTTGACGGCAACGTGCGTCGGATTTGTATTACTAAAGTGGACGGAGTACAAGAGGTAAGACGCATTCCGGACGGTTTCCTGACAGAGGGTGGAACCATTCCGGGTTCTCGTTCTGTAAAAGTTTATAAAACGGTTGTAGCCATTATTGGAGCCGGTCCTGCCGGCCTGGCCGTCCGTGAAGAACTGAACAAAAAGGGGATTCCCAACCTTGTCATAGATAACAACGGCCGCATTGGCGGTCAGTTTAATATGCAAACCCACCAGTTTTTCTTTTTTGAAAAGGAAAAACGCTTTGGGGGCATGCGCGGTTTTGAAATTGCAGCCAGTCTGGCCGGGGAAAACCACGACGGTATATTGCTTAACAGTACTGTTTGGGATGTTTTTGATAACAAAAGACTGGCAATTAAAAATATTGAAACCCAGGAAATCTTTTATGCCGATGCAGAATACCTGGTAATTGCAACCGGTGCCGTTCCCTTTATGCCGGCCTTCCGTAACGATGATGTACCGGGGGTATATACGGCTGCTGTTTTCCAACGGATGATGAACAGTGAACTTACGTTGCTGGGGAAAAATATTCTTACGGTAGGCGCCGGAAACATAGGGTACCTGACATCGTACCAGGCCATGCAGGCAGGGGCACAGGTGAAAGCCATTATAGAGGCTCTGCCTCATGAAGGCGGTTTTCCCGTTCAGGCCAACCGCGTACGGCGGCTGGGTATTCCCATTGTGACGTCCCATATCCTCCTGGAAGCTATACCCAATAAAGACAATACCGGTATTACGGGAGCTGTGGTTGCCCAATGTAAAGATTTTAAGGTAATTCCGGGTACAGAAAAGATACTGGAGGGGATAGATACCATTAACATTTGCACCGGGTTGATTCCGGATGACCAGTTGTTGCGTAAAGGCAGGGAAGCTTATGGTCCGAGGTGCCATGGAGTGGGGGATTCCATTCGTATTGGAGAAGGTACTTCTGCAGTACTTCGCGGCAAACAATGTGCCTATGAGATTATGCAGCAAATGAACATGAGGATTCCTTATGAAGAGTACCTGGCGGTATCTAAAGAGTACATTGATTCGCAACAACACCCTGTCCGGATTCTGGAGAATCCGCGAACTCCCTCACCGGAGCGCATGAAGGCCAAACCGTTTGTGTTGTTTGACTGCCTGTACGGATTTGCCTGCAATCCCTGTACGTTTGCCTGTCCGCACGGTGCCATAACAAAGGATTCTACGTCAACTGTTCCGGTGGTAGATTATGAAAAATGCATTGGATGTATGCAATGTGTCAGTCAGTGTCCCGGATTAGCCATTTTTGGCTTTGATCTGAAACGTAATACGCTTTTCCTTCCGGTTGAATACGAAGTGTCAGCAGGTGCAGAGGTGTACCTGATAGACAATCAAGGTAAAAAAAGAGCAGAGGGTACGCTGGAGCGGCTTATGGTACGTCCCAACAAAACGAATGTAGCCCGTGTAAAAATTCATGAACCCGTTCCGGAAGATATCCTGGAATTGCGTGGATTCATAGTAAAGGAAGCGTACCCGGAACCTCTGGAGATGCATCCTGCCGGAGAAAGGGAAGGGAGTGAAATATATATGTGCCATTGCGAGGATGTTACCTTGGAAGATTTGCTGAAGCTCATAGGTGACCGCAGTTCTATTACGGCAGACGAGTTGAAGCATATTTCCCGGATGGGCATGGGTGCCTGCCGTGGGTCGCGTTGCCTGCCTCGCGCTGTGCAGACGTTAAGAAGTCACGGGATTCAGGTGCTCTCTGATTTGACTCCCAGAGGACCCATGGCCAATCTGGTGCAAATGGGAGAATTGTATCCTGCCGGGCAACCGCAAGAGGTGATTTTGCCTGTTGGTGTAAACAAGGAGCATGATTACGAGCAGGCAGGTGCTTTTGTAGCAGGCGGAGGGATAGCAGGAAGTGCTTTGTACCGTTACCTGGCAGAAGAGGGATTTGCCCCCGTTTTGGCCAATTGCGACAGGGGCAGTTCCTGGAGAAACATTGCCGGAGGACGGCCTGCTTTCAGCCTTCCGGCTTTGGCAGATATCGCGGAGCACAACCTGGAAATTTTTAAAGAACTGGATAAAAAAGGCACCATTGATTTCCACATATCCCGGTACGTAAATTTCATCCACGACTCCGAGACGTATAATTCTTTAGAGGCGGCTATGGCCTGGTCAGATGCCGTAATGGTAGAGGCAAAAGATTTTGCAAAAATGATTTCTCCGGCATTCAATACGCAGTTGAAGACATACAGCCATGCCCAGATTACCAACAATTGCTGGCAGGCAAGTCCGGGGAAAACCCTGGACATGATAAGGCATCTGGGGACAGAGGCCGGTGGCCGCGTACTGGAGCAGACACGTGTTATGGATGTGGATAAACAGGGAGATACGTATACCATACTTGTTCTTGATCACAAGAACACCTACCGGGTGTTTAAAACAAAATTGTTCATCAATGCGCTGGGACAGAACGGAGAAGAATTTGCAAGAAAATTAGGCTACTTCCCCGGCGTCTATCCGGTAAGGCATCAGGCGTTCATTACCAAGCGATTGCCCTTGCTCGGGAAAGACGGAAAGGCGCTGGACATGCTCATTGACCGCCGCAAATACAAAGGCTTTTCGGCCGTCTACGGACAGCAGCTGGCAGATACGGGACAGATCATCGGATGTGCCTCGCCCCTTGTGGATATGCAGGAGTCGGGCAAGAATGTGAAGGGCAATACAGAGGATTTTCTGAACATTGTTTCCGAGGTATTTATTCAGTGGCTACCTCGGCTTGCCGATGCGGGATTTCAGGCTTTCTGGAGCGGTTACTATACAGAACCCAGGTACATTGTTGATCCGGGCCGAGGCCTGTTCCTGGGTATGCGCGGCCACGGGTTCATGCTGTCGCAGTATTTGGCAAAGTTGTATGTTGACCAGCTTAAAGGAAGAAAAGTCCCGGACTATTTTGGGGATCTTGCCCTGGACGGTCCGGGATTGAGCGAAACGGCGTTTAAGTAACAGCCGTGGGGTTAGCCGCCGCAACACTCCAGCTGGCGGCTTAAAAAGGTACGCATGTTTTTGTACAGCGAACGGATGCTGGCATCTGTACGTAAACTGTAATTGTCAACGTATGTTTTCACAATGTAACCACCTCCGTCAACGAAGAAAAATGCGGGCACGAAATTTTTTACTTCCCCGGTCAGAAGCAAGTCTCCGTAGAACAGCCTGGAAAATGCGTTTACCTTAATCTGCTCTACCGGATTAAAAACAGGTCTGTTTTCCCACCAGAGTTTCTTGCCCGTTTCTTCATCTATAGCATTCATCCCATTGCTTTCCAGGTAATCAAGATATTCCTGCTCCATTCCTTCGATTTCCATGGCCACTCCGTAGATTTTAAAACCGTGGTCTTTAAATTNTTCGTACAACTCTTTAACCATAGGCATAAAATTGGTACAATCCGGACACCAGGTGCCCCATAAGAGCAACAGGGTAATCTTGGCTCTGGAATATACGTAACTGAATTGCAACTCGGAATCGGGAATACCCGGGATGGGAAGCGAGAAATTTTTGGTTGCAGCTCCGTATTCGTGAAGTCCCATTTGTGAAAAAGACAGGGTTTGTGAAATAGAACCTCCTGCAGAGGCTGTAACTGTACCCTTTCTGCCGGCCGGTCCTTTTGCATCTTGTACCGTGATAATCAGGGTGTCTTTGTCCCGCCGGGCAAAAAGCCAGTCTTCCGCACCTTCGGATACATAAGTTACCCATTCAGCCACATTGGTATTGACCCGCAATTTTATAGGTTTGACATCCTGGGGGTGTACATAGTATGAAAATTCAGGATCTCCAAAAAACTCCAGATAGTATCCGAATTCATCTGAATCCTTTTGTTCAACAATAAGAAACTTTTCTATTCCCGATGTGGATTTTACAGAAAAAATGGCAGTACGCGGGAGTGAGCCGGGTAACCGGGTTACACTTACAGTTACTTCTACATTTCCCGGTACGCTTTTATCGGGATATACAGTACACCAGTCGGCATTGCCTACAGGTTCCATGTACCAACTTTCAGAGGATTTTACAGTAACGGTTCCCGACCATGCAATAGGGCCGGGATTGACTGTTGACGGATATATAGTCAGGTACTCGGTTTGTTCCTGAGGAAAACACGATGTAAGCATGAGAATTCCCAAGCCTATGAGTATCAGTTGTTTCGCAACAATATTTTTCTTCATGTTCTTTGATTTTTTAAGGACAGTAAAGTAAATCATTTTTCATGACAAAGCAAAAACACAGGGCAAATGCTTACATTTGCATTTGTATGGCAGTAGTAACCATTACCAGCGATTGGAACAAACGGGATTATTATGCTGCAGCTCTGGAAGGAAAGCTCCTTGGGGTGGCTCGTGTTTTTGAAATAACACACCATATTAACCCCTTTGATGTGCGGATGGGTGTGTTTGTACTCAAACAGGCGTACAGAAATTTTCCTGTCGGGAGCATACACATTCTGGCAGTTCAGGCCATGGCAACAGATCAAATGCCCATGTCGGTAGCCTTGTACGAAGGACATTATTTCATTACGGTAAATGACGGCAGGTTTTCATTACTTTTTGATAACCGGCCTGATTGGGTACGTGCCATTGTACACAGGGAAGGTACTTTTTCTGAATTGGAAACGTATGTAAAAGCCGTTAAAGCCCTTGTCGAAGGTGTGTTGGAAGAGCGCACCTTGTCTGCAGAAATGAAAACAGAAGCGCGGCCGGCTCCTGTAGCTGAAAACGATTACATCATGGGACAGGTGGTTTATATTGATTCTTATGGAAATGCCGTTACCAACATAACCCGCTCCTTGTTTGAAAAAATTGGAGGTGGAAGGGTTTTTAGCATTTTCTTGCAAGGTCCTTATACCCGTATTTCAACCCTTTCGGAACAGTATGCCGGTGTACGCCCCGGTCAGTTGCTGGCCTTGTTTAACAGCACAGATTTTTTGGAACTTGCTGTTTTTATGGGGAATCTGGCCGTGCTTGAAAATATTGCCGTTTACGACGAAGTACAGATACAATTTTACAATTATGGATAGAAAACAAGTATTGGAAAGCTTTGGAGAGTTGTTGGATATCATGGACACATTACGGGAACAGTGTCCTTGGGACAGCGAGCAGACATTGGAAAGTCTGCGTACCCTTACTATTGAAGAAACGTACGAATTGAGTGAAGCTATTCTTAAGGGGAACCTTCAGGAGGTATCAAAAGAATTGGGTGACCTTTTGTTGCATATCGTTTTTTATGCAAAAATTGGCCGGGAGAAAGGGGCGTTTGATATAGGAGATGTAATCAGTCAGCTGTCGGAAAAATTAAAATTCAGGCACCCTCATATTTTTGGAGATATCCGGGCAGATACGTCAGATACTGTAATTAAAAATTGGGAACATTTGAAGGCAAAGGAAAAAAACGGTAATAAATCTGTTCTTTCCGGGGTACCTGCCGGATTGCCGGCCCTGATTAAAGCCTTCAGAATTCAGGATAAGGCCCGGGCTATGGGGTTTGATTGGGAAAAAAGAGAACAGGTATGGGACAAAGTGCAAGAAGAGCTGGAGGAATTTCGTGTGGAATGGGAAAAGGAAGATGCGGATAAGATGGAAGCCGAGTTTGGAGATTTGCTGTTCGCATTGGTCAATGCTGCCCGGTTGTACGGGATCAATCCGGAAGATGCGTTGGAACGAACAAACCGGACTTTTATTGCCAGGTTCGGCTATTTAGAAGAAAAAACCATTAAAAAAGGACGTTCATTGGAAGAAATGACACTAAGTCAGATGAACGAAATCTGGGAAGAGGCTAAAATCAAAGCGAAAGACTGAAATATGGAACAGTGGTTTGATCGGACCTGTCTGTTAGTTGGAGAAGAAAAACTGGACGTTTTGCGTAAAAGCACAGTGCTGGTTGCCGGACTGGGAGGTGTGGGTGCGTATGCAGCAGAAATGCTGGCCCGGGCCGGAATAGGTCATTTGATACTCATAGATCACGATGTGGTCACCGTGACAAATAGAAACAGGCAACTTACAGCACTGACAGATACAGAGGGGTTTCTTAAAATCCGGGTTATGGAAGAGCGGTTGCGCCGTATCAACCCGGATATTATCCTGGATACGTGCAACCAATACCTGGACGAGAACTCCATTCCGGAACTGCTGGATGGGTACCAACCGCATTACGTGGCAGATGCTATAGACACCCTGTCCCCAAAGATTGCTCTGATACAGTATTTCCTGCAAAAGCAAACACCTTTGGTCAGTTCCATGGGAGCGGGTGCCCGCTTTGATGCTACCGCAATCCGGGTAGAAGATATTTCACGTACCTGCCATTGCCCTTTGGCATCTGTAGTAAGAAAACGGTTGCGCAAACTGGGTATCCACTCGGGGTTCAAAGCCGTGTTCTCCATGGAATTGCCTGTGCAGGGTGCTACTATTCCCTGTGCCGGGGAAAATAAAAAATCAAGGACAGGTACCATTTCTTACCTGCCTGCTGTATTTGGGTGCGTATGTGCCCAGACGATCATTTGTAATCTGCTGGAAATTCGTACCTTTGAAAATTCTTTTAAACGAGCACCATGACTTTCGAAATCAAGGAAATTTCCACAAAAAAAGAAATGAAACGGTTTGCCCGTTTTCCTTTAGAACTCTATAAGAACAATCCTTATTATGTTCCCGCTCTGGTATCTGATGAAATTAAAAGTATCCTGGATTCTCCCAGCATGCAGTATTGCAGCCGAAAGATCTGGATTGCCTGTGACGGGAACAACAAGGTTGTAGGGAGGGTAGTGGGCATTATAAATCCCCGTGCCAATGAACTATACAACTACAAAAGGGTACGTTTTGGCTGGTTTGATTTCATAGAAAATTTTGCTGTGGCAGAGGCTCTTATCCGTACGGTAACGGAGTGGGGTATAGGTGAAGGAATGACGGAAATTCACGGACCGCTTGGTTTTAATACATGGAACAAGCAGGGCATGATGGTTGAAGGGTTTGAGAACCTGTCTCAGTTCAACTGCCTGTATAACTACCCTTACTATCCCGAGTTTCTTGAGCGTATGGGATTTAAAAAAGAATTGGACTGGCTTCAGTATATTATGCCGGCACAACAACCTGTTCCGGATAAGGTGGAAAGAATCAACGGGCATCTTATGAGAAAATACGATCTGAGGCTTTTGAAGTGGAGGAATTATAAGGATTTTGAGCCCTATGTTGAGGATTTTTTCCAGATGTACAACGAAAGTTTTATGACTGTAACTAATTTCATTCCTCTTACCTCCGATGAAATTAATGACAGCCTGCGCTTGTACATCAAACTGCTTAATCCGGATCTTTCCTATTTTATCATTGACGCGAACAACAAGGTGGCTGCTTTTTCCATTTCTTTTCCCAGTATGTCAAAAGCCTTGCAGAAAGCCCGGGGGTATTTGTTTCCTTTCGGATGGTTCCATATATTGAAAGGTTATTTTTTTTACAAGGACATTGACCTGATGATGGTAGGCGCACGTCCGGACTGGAAAGGGAAAGGGCTGAGTTCTATTTACCATTACCATACGAACAAGGCCGTCATTCGTAAAAAACTTCGCTGGGCTGTTACCAATCCTCAGTTGGAAAACAACCAGGCCGTTGAAGTCTGGAAAGAATACGATACACAATTACACACACGCAGACGTTGTTACATAAAATCTATTCATTCATAAATAAGTATCAAAATGACAATTCACGAAATAGTGTCGCTGGTTCAGGGGAAAATACTGAGTGGAAAAATAGGGAAAGAAGAAGGTGTTGAATATTGCTTTGCTTCTGATCTGATGAGCGATGTGTTGACTGTATGCCGCAGTGACTTCATGCTTATTACAGGCTTGTCTAATGTTCAGAGTATAAGGACGGCAGAAATGAGCGATTTAAAATACGTATTGCTGGTCAGAGGAAAAACACCTCCCCAGGAAATGGTTGATTTGGCTGAAGACAGCGGAATTGTCCTGATTGTTAGTCCGTTTTCTATGTTTAAGGCGTCTGGTATCCTTTACGGGGCCGGACTAAAAGGAGTTTTTTAGTGGATCTGTCATTTAATATACAAGGAGGCGATTTTACTTCTGCCGGAACGGCGTCTTCTCAGGTACGACGCACACTTAAGGAATTGGGTGTAGACGCATCTGTTATCAAAAGGGTGGTAGTAGCTTTGTACGAAGCCGAGGTAAACATTGTTGCTCATGCATACAAAGGAGAAATTGTAGCACAGATCAGCCCTGAACGTGTGTTTTTAAAATTAACAGATGAAGGACCGGGAATTCCCGATATTGAAAAAGCCATGACACCCGGCTATTCCACAGCATCGCAGGAAGTAAGAGAAATGGGGTTTGGAGCCGGAATGGGCCTGCCCAACATTTGTAAAAATGCAGATGTTTTTAACTTACACTCTGTTCCGAACAAAGGAACAACAGTAGAAATTACCATTCAAATCAGTTAACAAGATATGGATCAGCAAAAAAAACCGTTTCATCACGCATTGCGTATAAATAAGGAGCTCTGCATTGGCTGTTCGCGTTGTATGCGGGTGTGTCCTACAGAGGCGCTTCGTGTGATTGACGGAAAAGCAACATTGCATCCGGAGTGGTGTATTGATTGCGGAGAATGTTTTAAGGTGTGTCCGGTTAAAGCCATTCTGGTAGAAGACGATGACATTGCCAGGATATTTCAATTCAAACACAGACTCTTGCTTATTCCGTCTATTTTCTTTGCGCAATTTGAAGAAAAACTCACTTTGGATGCCATCAAAGGGATTCTGTATGATATGGGATTTACGGAACTTTGTACCGTTGAGCAGGGAGCCGACATTCTGGTAGATGAGATCAACCGGTATGTAGAAGAGTTTAAAGGAGAAAAACCGGTGCTTTCTTCGTACTGTCCTGCAGTAGTACGCCTTATCCAGGTAAGTTTCCCTTCTTTTGCAGATCAGATCATGCGTCTGATCCCCCCCCTGGAGATAACAGCTCAGTATTACAGAAGAGAATACGAGAAAAATGGGGTACCGTTAGAAGATGTGGGTATTTTTTATGTTACACCGTGTGCAGCTAAAATAGCAGCTATCAAGGCTCCTGTGGGAGGGTACGTATCTCCCATCAACGGGGTTATCAATATGTCTGAGCTCTACAACAAGGTGTTTCTTGCCTACAAACAAAAGGGCACGAGTGAGAACGAACACTGTACCCTTATCCACTCTTCCTTGTCTTCTGTAGGTATCCACTGGCCAACTACGGGAGGAGAAGCCGTGAATATCAAAGGACGTGCTTTAGCTATTGATAGCATGCCCAATGTAATTGACTTTTTGGAACGCCTTGAAAACGAGGAAATTAAAGGTGTGGATTTCTTGGAACTTAGAGGCTGTGATATGTCTTGTTGCGGAGGAATCCTGGTTCAGGACAACCGTTTTCTTATTAAAGAGCGTATAGAAAAACTGGCAGAGGAACTTCCGAAGAAGCATATGCTTGATCAGGAATTCAGGAACGTCTGTTCCGGATACATCCCCATGGAACCCGTGGAACCAAGGGCTATGATCAAATACCATCCCGATATTACCATTGCGTTGCAGCGTATGGAAGAAGCCAGCAGGTTACGCGGTCTGCTGCCCGATATTGACTGTGGAGCGTGCGGGGCACCTACCTGCGAAGCCCTGGCAGAAGACATTGTTTGCAACAGGGCTACCATGGAACATTGTGTAATCCGACATGCTTACCAGGCAGATGCAGAAATGATAGAGAAAATTTGGGGAAAAAAACGATTCAGAGAATAACTTACTAATTTATAAAACATGACAGTTAAAGAAATGGCCCAAACCTTAGGTTTGACAATTTTTACCGGAGAAGAAGGTTTGGAAAAAGAAATAGAAGGTGGTTATACATCCGATTTGCTGAGTGATGTGATGGGTTATGCAGATGCAGGTTATGTATGGATTACGCTGCAGACACATAAAAACGTTATGGCTGTTGCATCGCTTAAAGAGCTGGCAGCCGTTATTCTTGTAAAAGGATTTGCACCCGATGAAGATACGGCGGAATTGGCACGCCAGGAACAGATATCCATTTTAGGGACGACGGAGCAGGCTTTTGAACTTTCCGGCCGTTTGTACCGGTTGCTTCATCCCTGATCACATCATGGCTGGCTTAAGGGCTGATCTGCATATTCATACATTTTTGTCTCCGTGTGGCGACATAGAGATGACGCCACGCAATATTATTCAGAAAGCAAAGGAACAGCAGCTTGATCTGATTGCTATTACAGATCATAATTCAACCCTTCAGGCTCCGGAAATACGTCGTGTGGGGGAAAGGGAAGGGGTGGCTGTTATTTGTGGTGCAGAAATTACCACAAAAGAAGAAGTGCATTGTTTGACTCTTGTAGAAACAGATGCCCAACGGGAAGAATTGCAGGGGTATCTGGAAAAATACCTGCCTTCCATTCCCAACGACCCCGATTTTTTTGGATACCAGTTTTGGGTAGACGAAGAAGAAAACGTTCTGGGAGAAGTACCGCATTTGCTGATTTCTGCCATTGAACAGAATATTGATCAGGTAGAGGCTTTTGTACATTCCATAGGGGGGTTGTTTATTCCGGCGCACATAGAAAGACCCAGGAACTCCCTTTTGAGCCAGTTGGGATTTGTTCCGCCCGGTATGAAGGTCGATGCGCTGGAACTATCGCGTCATACAGAAGTGGTATCTTTTCTTGAGAAAAACGCTTATTTAAAAAAATACAAGTTTATCCGATCTTCGGACGCACATTTTCTTCATCAGGTTGGGGAAGTGCATACGGTTTTTGAAATGGAAACAGCTGGTTTTGCAGGGTTGAAAAAAGCATTAACTTTCTTGTAAATTATGAACGACTTGGCATTGCATTTGCTTGATATAGTGCAGAATTCTTTGTCTGCGGGAGCTTCTTTGATTACTATAACAGTGGACGAAGATCTGATAAAAAATAAGCTGAGTATGGCAGTAAAAGACAACGGGCGGGGGATGACCAAAGAGCAGGTAAAAAAACTGAGTGATCCCTTTTTTACCTCCCGTACTACAAGGCGCGTGGGTCTTGGAGTGCCTCTTTTGCGGCAGACGGCGGAACAAAGCGGCGGCGGTCTGGAAGTAACTTCCGAGCCGGGAAAAGGTACCTTGTTATCGGTACATTTTCAATACGATCATATAGACAGGCCTCCTTTGGGAGATATCCCCAATGCCGTTGTTCTGATGGTATCTGCCAATCCCCTTGTGGATTTTGAATACAAGTATTCTTACAACGGAAAATCCTATGAAATAGACACCTTTCAGTTGAAAGAAGTATTGGGAGACACTCCCTTAAGTGACTTGCATGTGATGGGTATGATAGAAGAAATGATAAAGACAAATCAAACAGATCTGAAAGTTTGCCAGATTCAATAATTTAGGCTTACTTTGCTGATTGCGTTAAGGTAAAATTTAAAAATTTTTTATTGACTATGACAAAGATTAAATCATTGGACGAATTGCGTCAGAAGAAACAGCAACTCGAACAAAGCCTGGAAATCCGGGAAAAAAGCAATCATCCCGACAGCTTGGTACAAATTAAAGTTGCCATGGCTACGTGTGGAATTGCTTCGGGTGCCCGCACGGTTATGAATGCACTTGTTGAAAAAATCAGAAACGAAAAAATTCCTGCTGTTGTTACCCAAACCGGGTGTATGGGATATTGCTATGCAGAACCCACAGTTGAAGTGAAGAAACCGGGACATGACCCGGTAGTATTTTCTTATGTCGATGTCAAAAAAGCAGAAGAAATAATTGATAAATATATAAAGAACAATGAATTGCTTGACGGTATTCTACCGGCTAACTACCAGACTATTTAATCCATTCAATTAATATAGAATCATAATGTATAAAATGCAATTACTTGTTTGCGGCGGGACTGGTTGCCAGGCCTCTGCAAGCGCAAAAATTGTAGAAAAACTGAATGAATCACTGAAGGCTCACGGTCTGACAGAAGATGCACAGGTGGTAATTACCGGGTGCTTTGGTTTCTGTGAGAAAGGGCCTATTGTTAAAGTGATCCCGGACAACACGTTCTACACACAAGTTAAACCGGAAGACGCAGAAGAGATTGTAGCAGAACACATTCTGAAAGGAAGAAAAGTAGCCCGTCTGTTGTATGAAAATCCCGAAACAAAGGAACACGTTTCTGATTCCAAGCATATGGGGTTTTATCAAAAACAGATGCGTATTGCCCTGAGGAATTGCGGCTTTATTGATCCGGAGAACATTGATGAATATATAGCCCGGGAAGGATATTCTGCGCTGGCGCAGGTTATTTCGGAACTGACACCTCAGCAGGCTATTGACATGCTAAAGCAGAGTGGCTTAAGAGGAAGGGGAGGAGCAGGATTTCCTACAGGAATGAAGTGGGAGTTTACCAGCAAATATTCCGCAGATCAGAAATATGTGGTATGTAATGCTGACGAAGGCGACCCCGGTGCTTTTATGGACCGTTCCATTTTGGAAGGTGACCCCAACACAGTTATAGAAGCCATGGCCATTTGCGGTTATTGTGTGGGAGCAAGCAAAGGTGTTGTATATATCCGCGCTGAATATCCACTGGCTATCAGACGCTTGCAAGTTGCCATTAAACAAGCCAACGAATACGGGTTGCTGGGTAAAAATATTCTGGGAACCAATTTTTCTTTTGAAATGGAGTTGCGTTATGGTGCAGGTGCTTTTGTCTGCGGTGAAGAAACAGGACTTATCGCCTCTATGGAAGGAGGTAGGGGAGAACCCAATTTCAAGCCTCCGTTCCCTGCAGAATCCGGTTTTAATAAAAAACCTACCTGCGTGAACAACGTAGAAACATTTGCTAACGTTCCTGTTATTTTTCTGAAGGGCCCCGAGTGGTTTACTACTATTGGAACAGAAAAATCCAAGGGTACCAAAGTGTTTGCTCTTGCCGGAAAGATTAACAACGTGGGACTTATTGAGGTTCCCATGGGAATTACCTTGCGTGAGATTATTTTTGAAATTGGCGGTGGCATAAAAGGAGGTAAAAAATTCAAAGCTGTTCAGACAGGAGGTCCTTCGGGCGGATGTCTGACAGAAAAACACCTGGATACGCCCATAGACTTTGACAGCCTGGTAGCAGCCGGCTCTATGATGGGATCCGGCGGGATGATTGTAATGGACGAAGACGATTGCATGGTATCCATTGCCAAGTTTTACCTGGAATTTATAGTAGAAGAGTCTTGCGGGAAATGTACTCCCTGCCGTGTAGGGAACAAACGCATGCTGGAAATTCTGGAAAAGATATGCCAGGGTAAGGGTGAGATGGAGGATCTGGACCACCTGAGAAACCTGGCAAGTGTAATCCGGGATACGGCTCTGTGCGGACTGGGACAAACGTCTCCCAACCCCGTCCTTTCTACACTCGACAATTTCTATAACGAATACCTGGCTCACGTAGTAGATAAAAAATGCGAAGCCAAAAAATGCAAGGCACTGGCAAGGTATTCCATTATTACGGAAGCATGTACCGGATGTACGCTTTGTGCAAGGAATTGCCCGGTAGGAGCCATTTCAGGTGAAAGAAAGCAACCGCACTCTATTAACCAGGATCTCTGCATCCGTTGCGGTGTATGTTATACGAAGTGTAAGTTTAATGCAATCTTAGTTCAATAAGCGCGAATATGGAAACTGTAAAAATTACAATAGACAATAAACATTTAGAGGTTCCCAAGGGAACGACTATCCTTCAGGCAGCAAAACAGGCAGGGATTAAAATCCCCACTCTTTGCTACATGAATTTGCCGCACCTTTCGCGGGAGCACAAACCGGGAAGCTGCCGCGTTTGTGTTGTTGAAATAAAAGGGCGCAAAACATTGGCTCCTGCCTGTGTTACAAAATGTGCCGAAGGGATGGAGGTACTGACACATTCCCTGCGTGCCATGAACGCCCGCAGAACGGTAGTGGAACTGCTCATTTCTGACCACCCAAAGGATTGCCTTACCTGCCCTTCGTCCGGATGTTGCGAATTGCAGAATCTGGCTATTATCATGGGTATTCGCGAAATAACCTCTGTGGAAAATGCAGCCATTTCTACGTACCGCAAAGACGAATCGCCTTCTTTGATCCGCAATATGGATAAATGCGTGATGTGTCGCAGTTGTGAAACCGTATGTAATGAAATTCAAACCGTTGGAGCACTTAGCGCTATCAACCGCGGGTTTATGGCAGTTGTTGCACCGGCCTTTGAGCAGGATTTGAAAGACAGTCCCTGTACGTTCTGCGGGCAGTGTATTGCCGTGTGTCCCACGGGAGCTCTTACATGCGTTGACAGCACACCTCAGGTAATCCGTGCTCTGGCAGATGAAAAGAAATTTGTTGTAGTACAGACAGCACCTGCCGTACGCGCAGCATTGGGCGAAGAATTCGGTTACGCTCCCGGAACTCTTGTTACAGGAAAGATGGTGGCTGCACTCAGGGCCTTGGGTTTTGACAAGGTGCTTGATACAGATTTTGCTGCTGACCTTACCATTATGGAAGAGGGAACAGAATTGCTGAACAGGATTTCAAGGCATTTGCAAGGAGACAAGGATGTAAGGTTGCCTATTTTAACTTCTTGTTGTCCGGCCTGGGTAAATTTCTTTGAAACCAATTATCCGGATATGTTGGATGTGCCTTCAACAGCACGTTCACCGCAGCAAATGTTTGGTCCTATTGCCAAAACATACCTGGCACAGAAACTGGGTATAAAGAGGGAAGACATGGTTGTTGTTTCTATCATGCCTTGCGTTGCCAAAAAGTATGAGTGCCAAAGAGAAGAGTTCTTTGTTGACGGAAACCCGGATGTAGATTACTCCCTGACAACACGTGAACTGGCTCGTTTGATTAAATACGCTAACATAGATTTTAACTCCCTGGAAGATGAAAACTATGACCGCTTTATGGGAGAATCCACAGGAGCCGGTGTTATTTTTGGTGTTACCGGTGGTGTGATTGAAGCTGCCACACGTACGGCTTACGAGCTGTTTACCGGAAAAGAGCTGGAAAATGTTGACTTCCACGAACTTAGAGGTTTAGAAGGCATCCGTCAGGCCACGATAGACTTTGACGGAACACCCATCCATATTGGTATAGCTCATACCCTGGGGAATGCCAGAAAGTTGCTGGACGGTATCAAAAGTGGTATGTACAACTTCCACGCTATTGAGATTATGGCTTGCCCCGGCGGATGTATTGGCGGGGCGGGACAGCCGCTCCACAGAGGCGATTCTTCTGTACTGGAAGCCCGTATGAAAGCCATCTACCAGGAAGACGCCAATAAGGTCATCCGGAAATCACACGAGAATCCGGAAATCATAACGCTTTATGAAGAATTCCTTGGGAAACCGCTTAGTGAAAAATCCCATGAATTGTTACATACATGCTATTTTTGTCATCCAAGAAAATAACCCGTTAATTCTTACCCTAATGAAGAAATATGAATTAGAAGATAGTCACAAAAAGACAATAAAAGAGATTTGCCAATCTTTCGGGAACAAACACGGTGAATTGATCAATATCCTTCACAGCACACAGGGACATTTTGGTTATTTGCCTGAAGCAGTTCAAAACGAAATTGCATTGAATCTAAACATGCCTTTGGCAAAGATTTACGGTGTAGTTTCTTTTTACTCTTTCTTTACCATGACTCCCAAAGGAAAGTATCCCATATCTGTCTGCCTGGGAACCGCTTGTTTTGTTCGCGGAGCAGAAAAAATTGTGGAAGCTCTGGAGGAAGAACTGAAAATTAAGGTTGGACAAGTCACGGAAGACGGAAAGTTTTCACTTGACTGCCTGCGTTGTATTGGCGCCTGTGGTCTGGCTCCCGTTATCATGATAGGAGACCACGTACACGGCCGGTTGACGCCGGACATGATCAAAGGAATTCTGCAACAATACGAATAGAATACTTTGAAAGATCTACATGTGAAAAGAGGGTGGCCGGAAAGCCACCCTCTTTCATTTTCAGGAAAAAAAGTATCTTTGCACGTTAAATCATAAGTATGTCAGAAAATTCACTAGTAGCAAAATTGGAAGGGTTGCGTCAAAAATATCAGGCATTGCAGCAGCAATTGTCGGATCCTTTACTGGTACAGGATATGAAAAAATACGTAGCTCTTAGTAAAGAATATGCAGAGTTAGAGCCGGTTATACAGGCCGGAGAGGGGTATAGAAATGCTATTCGGGATCTGGCTGTGGCAAAAGAACTTTTACTAACAGAGAAAGACGAGGAAATGAGGGAGTTTGCAAAAGAAGAAATAGCCGGGCTGGAAGAGCAAATTCCCGTTATGGAGCAAGAAATCAAATTTTTACTTATTCCGGCAGATCCTCAGGACAGTAAGGATGCCATTGTGGAAATCCGGGCCGGAACGGGAGGTGATGAGGCTTCTATTTTTGCAGGAGATTTGTTTAGGATGTACAGCAAATTTGCAGAAAAAAACGGATGGAAACTGGAGATAACCAATACATCTGAAGGTACATCGGGTGGTTTCAAAGAAATTATATTCAAGATTTCAGGAAAAGGAGTTTATGGTATCATGAAGTACGAGAGCGGGGTTCACAGGGTACAAAGGGTACCACAAACAGAAACACAGGGGCGGGTTCACACATCGGCTGCCTCCGTTGCTGTTTTGCCCGAGGCGGATGAATTTGATATTGAATTGCAGGAAAAAGACATCCGTAAAGATACGTTTTGTTCTTCGGGGCCCGGCGGACAGAGTGTGAATACTACGTACTCTGCCATCCGGCTGACACATATTCCGTCCGGAATAGTAGTGCAGTGCCAGGATGAAAAGTCACAATTGAAAAATTATGATAAAGCTCTGGCAGAGCTCAGAACCCGTTTGTACAATATGGAATATGAAAAGTACCTGAACCAGATTGCCTCCAAACGCAAAACCATGGTCTCTACGGGAGACCGTTCTGCCAAGGTTAGAACGTACAATTACCCGCAAAGCCGTGTCACTGATCACAGGATCAATTATACTATGCACAACCTTCCGGTTTTTATGGATGGAGAAATAACGGAAGTAATTGATCATTTGCAAATTGCAGAAAATACAGAACGTTTGAAAAATGACCCGTCAGGAGCTTAACAGGGAGATTAACCGCAAACGCAGCTGTTTGTGTGTGGGATTGGATACCGCACCGGTTTCTTTTGAGGTGAACAAGAGGATCATTGACCAAACAGCCCCTTATGCTGTTGCCTTTAAACCCAATACCGCTTTTTATGAAGCTGCCGGATGGGAAGGCTGGAGATGCCTGGAGCAGACTGTGAACTACTTGCGTACTGCCTGGCCGGACCACTTTCTGATTGCCGATGCTAAAAGAGGGGATATTGGAAATACAGCCCGAGAATACGCGCGTACTTTTTTTGAACGCATGGATTTTGATGCAGTAACTCTTTCTCCTTATATGGGTTACGATTCTGTGGCTCCTTTTTTAGAGTACAAAAACAAATGGGTGATTCTTTTGGCTTTGACATCCAATCCCTCTGCTACCGATTTTCAGTTGTTTCCCGGAACAGGAGACAAACCTCTTTTCAGGCAGGTTATTGATACGGCAAATACCTGGGCTGACAACAACAGGATTATGTATGTAGCGGGGGCTACGCGTCCTGAAATGTTATGCTCGGTAAGGGAAGCTGCGCCGGACAGGTTTCTGCTGATCCCGGGAATTGGTGCCCAGGGAGGTTCTTTGGAAAAGGTGATGCAGTATGGAAAAACAGCCGACGGTGACCTGCTGCTGCATGTATCCCGTGCCATTGTTCAGTCGGAGCAGGGACCTGCAGAGGCGGCCAGGTTGTTTGCAGAATCTATGGTCCGGTTCTTTTCGTAATCTGACTTGTTGGTAAGCAAATTTTCATACGAACTGTCAATAAGGCCGATGTTCCCGTCTTTTAATCTTTGGTACCACTTTTGTATTTGCTGGAGTACTTGTGGTAACAACATATCCACCGGGTAGTGGGTATTTGTTTCAAGAAGTATGGAGGTAGGATTGGGAGCTCCCGGAAAATGGCATTGGTTGACATTGATTCCAAAACCTATAATACTGGACAAGAGTTTGTTTCCGGACACCTGATGCTCAATGAGAATTCCGCAAATTTTTTTTGAGTTAATATAAATGTCGTTTGGCCATTTAATGACGGCATCCGGGCCTAAGGCCTGAAGGAAATCACAAATGGCAAGCGCAGTACACTTTGAAATGAGAAATTGCTTATTGGTTGGAAGAAATACTGGCCGTAACAGAAGGGTAGCCAGCAAATTCATGCCTTTACTACTTTCCCAGTGGCGGTTATACTGTCCGCGGCCGCTGGTTTGGTATAAGGCGGTCCATACCGTGCCTTCCGGGGCATGTTCCAGGTTGCGCCGGGCCTCTGAGTTGGTAGAATCAATTTCTTCCAAACGGATGATGCGTGGTTCAAACATTGTCGCAAAAGTACTAATTTATCCTTACCTTTGTAAGGGTTTGAAACATATATATGAAAGAGCTTAAAGTCATAGCTGAAGCCATGCTGGAAAAGAAAGCACAAGGTGTTTGCAGTATGGATCTCAGGAAATTGGGGACTGCCATTTGCGATTATTTTGTTATTTGCCATGCAGACTCGGGGATTCAGGTAGAAGCCATTGCAAATGAAGTGGAAGAACAGATGTTGGTTCAACTGAATCGTCCTGTGATCAGGAGCCAGGGAAAGGAAAACCGATTTTGGGTAATCCTGGATTATTCAGATATTGTAGTTCATATTTTTCAGACAGAATACAGACATTTCTACCGGCTGGAAGATTTGTGGGCAGATGCGGAAATGCAACATTATACAGATTAATTTATAGCATATCATGAACGGAAACGTCCCTAATAAAAATAACCCCAAACCTTCTTTACCTCCCGGGAAAAAGCGTTTTAATCCTTTTTTCTGGGTGTATATCATTTTGATTGCAATTATCATCTTTTTCATGTTCTCAAACCGTTCCGGTGATCCCGTAAAGACAGAGTGGATAACAGTTAAAGAACAGATGGGACCGGGGTTTGAAATTGAAAAATTGGTTTATGTAAGCAATTTGCAGCGTGCAGAGTTGTATATTAAACCGGATGCCCTGGAACAATACAAAACAAAATTTGGAGATAAAATCCCCAGGTTTGCTCCGCAATTTTACTTTATTGTATCTGACAGCTTTGACGCTGAAACACAATTTGAACAGTTGCGTAATTCACTTCCGGAGGAACAACGTTTTAAAATAGAAGTAGAACAACGCTCCAGTTATTGGGGCAGGATCATAGATTGGTTGCTTTTCCCTTTGCTTCTGATACTTATGTGGGTCTTTATGTTCCGGCGGATGTCCAAAGGACCGGAAGGAGCGGGAGGCGGAGGAGGTATTTTTAATGTGGGACGTTCCCAGGCCAAGCTTTTTGAGAAAAATAAGACCACAGATCACGTAACCTTTAAAGATGTGGCAGGGTTAGAAGAGGCCAAAGTGGAAGTAATGGAAATTGTTGATTTTCTGAAGAATCCGGACCGTTATACCAACCTGGGCGGTAAAATCCCTAAAGGGGCTCTGCTGGTAGGACCTCCGGGAACAGGAAAAACATTGCTGGCAAAAGCTGTGGCAGGTGAGGCAAATGTACCTTTCTTTTCCATTTCCGGTTCCGACTTTGTAGAAATGTTTGTAGGTGTGGGTGCATCCAGGGTAAGGGATTTGTTCCGCCAGGCAAAAGAAAAGGCTCCCAGCATTGTTTTTATAGATGAAATAGATGCGGTGGGCAGGGCACGTAGTAAAAACACGGGGTTTACTTCCAATGATGAGCGTGAAAACACACTAAACCAGCTGCTTACAGAAATGGATGGTTTTGGGACCAACAGCGGTGTCATTATTCTGGCTGCTACCAACAGGGCAGATATTCTGGATAAGGCCTTGTTGCGGGCAGGCCGTTTTGACCGGCAGATTCACGTGGATTTGCCGGAGTTGAAAGAACGCCTGGAAATATTTAAGGTACATTCCCGCGGACTAAAATTGGAAGCCGGTTTTGAATTGGAATTTCTGGCAAAACAAACACCGGGTTTTTCCGGAGCAGATATTGCCAATGTATGTAACGAGGCGGCTCTTATTGCAGCACGTAAAAACAAAAAAGCTATACAAAAACAAGATTTTCTGGATGCCATCGACCGGATTGTAGGGGGGCTGGAACGGAAGAGTAAAATCATAAGTCCGCAGGAGAAACGTACCATTGCTTTTCACGAAAGCGGACATGCGACGGTTAGTTGGTTGCTCAAGCATGCCAATCCGTTGTTAAAGGTGACCATTATTCCCCGGGGCAGGGCTTTGGGAGCGGCCTGGTACTTGCCGGAGGAGCGTGCCATAACCACTGTGGAGCAGATGATGGATGAGATGGCCTCGGCTTTGGGAGGGAGGGCAGCTGAAGAATTGATGATTGGACATATTTCCACAGGGGCTATGAACGACCTGGAAAAGGTTACACGTCAGGCATATGCCATGGTGGCTTATTTTGGTATGAGTGATGTGATTGGTAATGTATCCTTTTACGACTCAACGGAAAATGCCGGGTTTAATCTGGGCAAACCATACAGCGAGCAAACTTCGCAATTGATTGATAAAGAGGTTAAACGGATTATTGACCAGGCTTATGATACAGCGCGTGATATTTTAAATAAGAACAAAGACAACTTTTTAAAATTGGCAGAATTGCTGTTGGAAAAAGAAGTCATCTTCTCAGACGACCTGGAAGCCATTTTCGGGAAACGCGCCACGGCAGACGATACAAAAGCATAGACATAACGTGAGTACACTGGTAAAAAGAACGTTAAGCGGCCTGGTATTTATTGCTCTCATGGTACCGGGCATGCTTTTTCATCCCCTTGCGTATGCGGTTCTTATGTTGGTGTGCGTTAGTTTGATGACTATGGAATTTTACCGTATGTCCCTTGATAGCTGGAATAAGCCGGGGCAGGTATTTGGCTTTCTTTCAGCAGTCCTTCTTTATCTGACTACGTATGTTATAGCCCGATACGGTTTGTGGGAAGCCCGTTATTTGTTGTTAATTATGCCACTGCCTGTTACAGCTGCGTGGATTACCGTCTTGTACAATAAATCGGAAGATGTACTCAAATTTGCTGCATACTTGTTTCTTCCTATACTCTATATTGCTGTTCCTTTTTCTATATTCAATTTTTTATCTTTTCCTTCGACAGGCACTTTTCAGGGATTCAGACTGTTATCCCTTTTTGTAATATTGTGGGCGTCTGATATTGGTGGCTACTTAATAGGGATGGGTTTTGGGCAGAAAAGCGGACACAAGCTTTTCCCCAGGATTTCACCTAAAAAATCGTGGGAAGGTTTTGCGGGAAGTATAGTGTTTGCCCAAGTGGCTGCTGCTGTGCTGAATGTGTGGGATCCTTTGTCCCTTCCCTGGGCTCATTACGCTGTTCTGGCTTTGATAATAAGTGTGTTTGGAGTACTCGGAGATTTAATTGAATCTGTTATGAAAAGGAGCTTCGGAGTAAAAGATACGGGTACCATTATGCCGGGACACGGAGGGTTACTTGACCGTTTTGATGCCGCTCTTATTGCACTTCCCATAGCAGTTATTTATATATTGTTTGTTAATTTGATTGTTTCATAATGAGAATACATAAAGAAGGCATTGGAAGTATTCTGCTTGTTTTCACGTTTCTTGGCCTGTTGCTGGCAGCTATTTTTGTCTTCTCCTGGAAAAATGTGTGGGTGCTTACAGGCTTTGGCCTGGTAGCAGCCTATCTTATATTTCAGGTATTGGTCTTTTTTCGTATTCCCAACCGTAAAATCTTGATTAACGATAACGGTGTAGTAGCACCGGCCGACGGAAAAATTGTTATGATAGAAGAGGTAATGGTAAACGAATTTCTTCAGGAAAAAAGGTTGCAGGTATCCATTTTTATGAACATTTTCAATGTCCATGTAAATTGGTATCCTTACGGAGGGACTATTGTCTATTACAAATACCATCCCGGTGACAAAATGGTTGCGTGGCACCCCAAATCTTCTGAAAAAAATGAGCATGCTATAGTATTTATACACCGAGGAGAACACACCATAGGTGTACGTCAAATTGCAGGACTCATTGCCCGGCGTGTAGTATGTAAGGCAAAAACCGGTAAACAGGTTTTACAGGGAAGTGAAATGGGTATTATAAAATTGGGTTCCAGACTTGATGTTTTGTTGCCTTTGGATGCAGAGGTCAAGGTAGAAATAGGGCAAAAGGTGTGGGGGTGTGAAACGTTGCTGGCTGTTCTTAAGTAATGGCCGAAATGGCAGCAATCGGATCTTTTGCTTTAAAAACATAGTTACCGGCTACCAGTATGTCGGCGCCTTTTTTGTATAATTTTCCTGCATTACCATCCTGTATTCCGCCGTCTACTTGTATGAGAAAGTCCAGGTGTTTTTCATTTCGCATGCGGTTAAGCTGCTCAATTTTTTCATAGGAGCTCTCAATAAAAGCCTGACCTCCAAAGCCCGGGTTTACAGACATGATTAATACAAGGTCTGCATAATATATGGCCTGATCCAGCAGGGAAACAGGAGTAGCCGGATTTAAGGCGATTCCTGCCTTCATTCCCAAACGGCGTATTTCCTGCAAATCCCGGTTCAGGTGGGGACAGGCTTCGTAATGAACCGTTAGCCAATCAATTCCTGAGTCTTTGTAACGTTGGTAATACCGGGATGGCTCTACAACCATCAGGTGTGCATCTAAAGGCTTTTTAGCGTGCTTTGCAATGGCTTCTATAACAGGAAATCCATAGGAAATGTTTGGAACAAAAACGCCGTCCATGATATCCAGATGAAAGCCCCAGGCAGGACTTTCATTGACCATGTTACATGAACGGGCCAAATGGCTGAAGTCAGCAGACAGCATAGATACGGATACTTTTCCCATGTTATACCTTTTTTAAAATTTCAAGAAGCAGGTCCCAGAATTTTTGAGTACTGTCTATATCCAATCTTTCTGCCGGTGAATGGACTCCCTTGATGGTAGGTCCAAAAGAAATCATATCCAGATTCGGATAGGCATCCAGAAAGATACCGCATTCCAGCCCGGCATGGATGGCCTTGACCTGAGCGGGAGTGTTGAACAGATCCTTATAAGCTTTCTCGCTGATTTTTAATATGGGGGAATCAGGATTGGGTGCCCATCCCGGATATTCTCCTTCATGAACAACTTCTGCTCCGGCCAGGCGAAACAGGCTTTCAATACGGAATGCTGCATTTTTACGGGAAGAATTCAGGGCACTTCTTTGGCTTGTTCCAATACGGATGGTCTGCTCTTTGGCATCTGTTCTGACAGATGCCAGGTTGGTAGATGTTTCCACCAGCCCCGGTATTTCCTTGCTCATGGCAAGTACCCCGTGGGGGCAGGAGTACAACGCGGCAATAAGTCTTTCCGCTGTTTCTCCGTCTATGCATGTTTCCGGCACAGGGATTTCTGAAACTGCACTTGTGAGTTCCGGATCTGTGTGTTTGTGTTCCCGTTCCCATGCAGCAGCAAGTTCGTTAAAAAGATCTTTGAATTGTAGCGCGTCTTTTTTGCTGATAACACAAACAGCCGTCGCTTCGCGGGCTATGGCGTTGCGTTTGTTACCTCCTGAAATATGGCTGATGTCCATACAAAATTTTTGCTGTGCATTCCACAGGAAACGAGCCAGTGTTTGTACAGCATTGCACAGGTCTTTGTGAATTTCATCCCCGCTGTGTCCTCCGGTACCGCCGGAGATGCTTACTTTGAGGGCAACCGGTTCGTCTGCCCGTGTAAGCGGAATTTCTTTATATTTGAAATAAGCCGAGGTATCAATCCCACCGGCACAGCCTATGAATATTTCCCCTTCATCTTCTGAGTCCAGGTTTAGCAAAATAGATCCTTGCATGAATCCCGGGGCAACGGCTCTGGCTCCGTCCAAACCGGTTTCTTCTTGTACCGTAAATAAGCATTCCAAAGGCCCGTGTTCCAGGGATTGGTCGTCCAGAACAGCCAGTTGGGCTGCTACACCAATACCGTCATCTGCGCCCAGGGTGGTGCCTTTTGCTTTAAGCCAGCCATCTTCCGTGTAGCATTGTATAGCGTCTTTTGCAAAATCAAAGGAGGTGCCTTCATTTTTTTCGCAAACCATATCTGTATGGCTTTGCAAGATTACACCGGGTCTGTTTTCCCGTCCGGCAGAAGCCGGCTTGCGTATGATGACATTACCTGTTGCATCTGTTTTGTATTCCAGTCTGCGTTCTTTGGCAAATTGTTCCAGATAATGGGTTATAGCAGCTTCATTTCCGCTTTCTCGCGGGATTTTACATATTTCAAAAAAGAAATGAAATACAGGAGAAGGTTCCGGGATATGCATGGTATTGGGTTTAGCCGTTCTTGAGCTTTTTCTCAATGTCTGTAACGTATTGCCGGAATACACGGTCGGTGTCCATCAAGTTGCAGACGGTATTACAGGAATGCAGTACGGTAGCATGGTCTTTGCCACCAATAAGTGATCCTATAGTAGAAAGTGAATTTTTTGTATGGTTCCGGCTTAGGTACATAGCAATCTGACGTGCCTGGCAAATTTCCCGTTTGCGGGTTTTTGATACCAATATATCCGGTTGAATACCAAAGTAGTTACAGACTGTTTTCTGGATTTCCTGTACAGTAATTTCTTTAGGTGTATTGTTAACCAGCCTGTCTGTAATGGTTCGTGCCAGTTGCAGTGTAATTGGTTTTTTGTTAAAGGTTGCCTGGGCAAGAAGGGAACATAATGTTCCTTCAATTTCCCGGACATTGGTGGTTACCTGGCGTGCAATAAATTCAAGTACTTCCGGCGGTACTTCAACCCCTTCGTTGTAGGATTTTTTTTCCAGAATAGCCAGTCGGGTGGCATAATCCGGGGATTGTAATTCAGCTGAAAGACCCCATTTAAAGCGGGAAAGCAGTCTTTCGTCCAGGTCTTTCAGGTCAACAGGTGCCTTATCACTTGTGAGGATCAGCTGTTTACCTGATTGGTGCAGGTGGTTGAAAATGTTAAAATAAGCGTTTTGAGTTCCCGGCTTGCCGGCAAATTCCTGCACATCGTCAATAATCAGCACGTCTATCATTTGGTAGAACCGCATAAAATCCGTGAGTTTATTTTTTATGTTGACGGCATCCATGAATTGGATTTGGAACAAATTGGCAGAAACGTACAGTACGATTTTCTCCGGTAGCCGGTTTTTAATTTCTATACCAATTGCCTGAGCCAGGTGTGTCTTGCCCAAACCGGATCCTCCATAAATAAACAAAGGGTTAAAGGGACCTCCCGGTGTTTCGGCAATACTCATTCCCGCTATACGTGCCAGCCGGTTGCAGGGACCTTCTATAAAATTGTCAAAAGAGTACGCAGCGTTTAATTGCGGGTCAATTTTTATTTGCTGCAATCCCGGAACCACATACGGACTGGCAATGTCATCTTTGTTGATTCGGGAAAAAGGAATGGATTTGTTCTGGAAAGGTCCTTGACCCTGGTGAGGCATAGGGACCCCTTTACTGTTCGAATCTACTTTTACACAGTATTCCAGTTTGGCGGAATTCCCCAACTCTTTTCTTAGGCAGTGTCCCAGAATGTCAATGAAGTGCTCCTCAATATATTCCCTGAAAAAGTGCGAAGGAACTTCTATTGTAAGGACATTGTTCTTCAGCTTAAGAGGTACAATGGGGTCAAACCATGTACTGAAGCTTGAAGATTGAATATTATCTTTGATAATAGACAAGCAATTATTCCAAACAATTTTGTGTGGTGACAGGGACATATTAGGATTTGGGGTTAAAGTGTTACAAAAATGGTTGAAAAAAATGGTAAAAAAAAATGAAAAACACTTGTATTTTTGAAAAATTCAATAAAGCCTTAATAATCAAGCTGAAAAAAAAACTAAATTTCTAAAGTGCAGAAAATCAAGTATATACAAAAGTTGAAAAACTGCCTTTCGTTGATACATCAATGTTTAAGACAAAAACAGGGCTGTTAAAAAACAGTGATTTTGAGATATTTTTTGGGGTTTTCGCTAATTAGACGGATGAGGGAGTCTGCTCTGGCTAGAACTCCATTTACAGCATGGTACAATTGAGGGTCAGAGGTAAGTTGGCCCAAAGAGCCTTCCGGGTCCTTCAGTTGGTCAATCAGTTCTTTTAAACCGTCCACAATACCGGTTATGTCTGTATCTTTCAGTTGAGACGATATTCTTTCAAAATGTGCCAGGGTAGTGCTCAGTTGTTCTGCTGCCTGATTAAGTTCTGTAAGGAGCGTATCGGCTCCGGCTACAACACGGTTCACGGTACCTTTGTTGTAGCTCAGTGCATTAGTAAAGGTGTTGATATCTTTTAGGGAACCGTTCAAGTGTTCCAGTATTTCTTTTACACTGTCCCTGTTTTCATGATCCAGGAATTGATTAAGCTGCAAAACAGCCTGGTCCAGATTGGACAGAAGTTCCGAAATACCATCTTTGAGCATGCCTATTTCATTTGTAAGCATACTGGTAAGATCACGTTGAACAGAAGAGGCCAGCGTATCTCCCGCATGGTGTATTCCGGGTTCGTTGCCCAGCAGCAGCTGCACGGCTTTACCTCCCAAAATGTCTGCACTGTATATTTCAGCTACAGTTCCTTTGGGCAGAGAGAACTCTTTTTTCAGTTTAATTTTTACAACCATCTGCCTGTTTTTCTGGTCAAATTGGATTTTATCGATAGCTCCGGCTGTCAGACCTAATACAGAAACAGGACTTGTGGGTTCCAGGCCGGAGACATTGGGATAGACTGCGTAGTAAGTATTTGTTCCGCTAAAAAAATCATTGCCTTTCAGAAACTGAATGGTAAAGTACAAGGCTCCTATTACAATTAGTGAAAAAATGCCAATTTTCAGTTCACGGGTAATTTTTTTTCTTTTCATACTTTACTTATTAAGGGGAACAAGACGGCCGTCTTTCAGGGTTATTACAAAAGCATCCGGAAAAGAACCGGCTCTTAATGTATTACAATAGTTTTGCGCTTCCTTCAAATCTGCAAAATCTCCTAGAAAGTATTTGTATTTGTACAATTGGTCTTCGCAGACAATATGTTGTAATCCGGGGTAAGTTACTACCAGGCTGTGGTCGGCAGCAAGTAGTGTTTTGGATGCGCCTACCTGTACATGGTACCGGAGTGCCGATGCGGCCGTAGGGCTTTCTGTTCCTGTTTCTATTATTGTTTCTGTGTATTTACTATTTTCTGCATACGTTTTCATGTAGTTTTCAAACCCTTGAAAAAGTTGTTTGGCAATTTTTTTTTGTCCGTCTGCCGAACCCAGCACTTTTCTATCCACAGAACTGTTCAGGAATCCGAGCTCTACCAGTATAGCAGGCATGGAGCAATAGGCCAGTACTACAAATCCGCCTTCTTTCATACCTCTGTCTTTGTCTACACCCCGCAACGGTCCCTTACGCAGAGATTGCTGAATACAGCTTCCCAAAATTCGGGATTGACGCATGATGGCTTCTTTTTGAAAGTTGAAAACAATCATGGATTGGGGGTTGTCCGGATCAAACCCTTCGTATTTGGTTTTGTAATCTTCTTCAAATTTGATGACCTCGTTTTCTTTCAAAACCACATCATAACTCCCGTCCTTTCTTTGGCTTCTGTCCCCACCAAAAACCCACGTTTCCGGTCCAACGCCAAGGGTTGTACTTTTGCGCGCCGAGTTTACGTGAATAGAGATAAACAAGTCTGCGTGGTGTTCAGAAGCCATAGTTCCACGTTTATCCAAACCTATGGCTACGTCTTTATCACGGGTATAAAGTACGGTGATTTCCGGATACCTGGCGTTGATTTCTTGTCCCAGGTACTTTGCTACGGCCAGGTTGATATCTTTTTCTCTTAGTTTTCTGTCCGGGCTTAAGGCTCCGGGATCCTTTCCTCCATGACCGGGATCCAGTACTATTTTGCGAATTACAGGACCTGAAAACACTTGTCCCATGGTGGCATGCGAATTGCAAAGACAGAAGAGGGCAACCAGTACGGGAATCAGTTTTTTCATATATATTTGCAGTTTATGTCTGCGGAAGGCAAAGATAAGAAAAGTATTTTGCATACGGTATGCTGTCTGGTATTCCTGCTACTGGGTACGCAATTTTTGCCGGGGCAGCAGAAACGCACCCTTGAAAATACTATTGCACCTGTAAGCGAGAAGTACAAAAATCGGTTGTACGCTCCGGCTTCATACAGGCCGGTGAAATCCCCTTTGTCTGAAATGTGGGAGAAGTTAAGCAAGTATACCGGAATGGAAAAAGCCGAGGTGGGGTTGTCGCAAATCGATTTGGACAGCCTGGCCCGGATGGACATGATCCGTTCACGTACCCAGCTGGACGCACCCGCTTTTTCTGTTGCCAGAGATTCTGTTGTGGAAGACTTTACGCAAGGGAAAACCATGTTGTATTATTACGGCGATGTAAAAGTTATTTACGGTAATATGGAAATAACGGCAGAATACATGGAGTACGATGCTGATGCCAGGACGGTGTTTGCAACCGGAGTAATTGATTCTCTGGGGACTATGCAAGGAAAACCTGTAATGAAAGAAGGGAACAACCAGTACGAGATGGAATCTGTGTATTACAATTTTGGTTCCAAAAAAGCCCGTATTAACAATATGGTAACACAAGACGAACAAGGTTTTCTGCATGGGACAAGTTTGAAAAAAATGCCCGACAATTCCATAAACATCAAGGATGGGAAATATACTACCTGTGACGCCGAGCATCCACATTTTTATTTGCATATGACCAATGCCAAGATTACGACTGATGATGACGGAAACGTGGCTCAGACTATTTTTGGTCCTTCCTATGTAGTTGTTGCAGACGTACCAACTCCCATTATTGTGCCTTTTGGCTTTGTACCCAAACGTCCCGACCGGTCAGGCGGATTGCTTATTCCTACGTACGGAGAAGAGGTGGCTCGTGGTTTTTTTCTGAGGGATTTGGGCTACTATTTTGTCTTTGGAGATTACCTGGACTTTTCTGTTACAGGTGACATTTACTCTATGGGTTCGTGGGGTGTGAAAGGAACTGCCCGTTACAAAAACAGGTATAAATACAACGGAGGACTGAATGTCAATTATTCCAAAAATGTTACCGGGGAAAGGGGGTCGCCTGATTACAGCGAATCGGGTGACTTTTCTATTCGCTGGAACCATACGCAGGATCCGAAGAAACGACCGGGGACTTCTTTCAGCGCCTCGGTAAATTTTTCGAGCCCAACCAACAACCGGTACAACAGCCAGTCTATTGATGAAGCGCTGCAGTCACAGACATCTTCCAGTATTTCTTATGCCAGAACTTTTGCCGGTACGCCATTCAACTTTTCCATAAACCTGCTGCACAGCCAGAATAACAGGGATTCTTCCTATGCCCTGACGTTGCCAAACATGACATTGACCATGAGCCGGATTAATCCGTTCAAACGTAAGGTTCAGGTAGGAAAGAAAAAATTTTACGAAGATATTACCATCAGTTACAACACGGCCTTTCAGAACAAACTTAATTTTAAGGCGTCTCAGTTTGGAACACCTGATTTTTGGGACGATTTCAGAACGGGAATGCAGCACAATTTTGCTATTGGGCTACCCAGTTTTACGTTGTTGAAATACCTAAACTTTACCCCTTCGGTCAGTTATGGTATGAACTGGCACTTTATGAGCGAAACAAGGGATTTTGACCCGGAAACCCAGAAAGTGGTCTCTGAACTGTCCAAGCCTTTTTCGGAATTTGGTGTTACCCAATCGTATTCCGGAGGGTTGTCCATGTCCACCCGTATATATGGGATGTTTAATTTCAAACCTACAGGAAAAGTGCGTGCCATACGGCACATGATGACCCCTTCGGTTGGGTTTAGCATTCGTCCGGAACTGGGGACAAGAGCCAACGGATTTGTAACGCTTGATTATACAGACAGCCTGGGTAAGGAGCATACGGTGGAGTATAATAAATACAACAAATCTGTGTACGGTCCACCCTCCAAAGGCCGTACGGCTGCTCTTAGTTTTTCTTTGGGTAACAATTTGGAAGCTAAAGTTTTCAATAAAAAAGATACTACAGAAAAGGGTGGGTTAAAAAAAGTAAAACTTATAGATAATTTGTCGCTGAGCGGTTCTTACAATTTTTTGGCAGATTCCATGAAACTTTCCAATATAAATGTGACGTTATCAACCTCTATATTTGAAAAGCTGGGAATAAATGCCAATGCGGTTTTTGATCCGTATGCAGTCAACGAGCGGGGACAGCGTATCAATACCCTTGCTCTGATTAGATCAGGCAGTCTGGCCAGATTGACTAACGCCAGTTTTTCTACTTCTTATTCGTTCAACGGGGGTGGTAAAGATTCCAAAAACAGTGCATACCAGCTACTATATGAAGACCCTTATACGGGAGCTTATATTCCCGGCGGATGGGTGTATTACATGGATCCTGAAATTCCCTGGTCTGTTAATTTTAATTACAGTTTTTCCTATAACAAATCATACACTTACGCCAACGAAACACTTAATACCAACCACAACTTTACACAAACGCTTGGCTTTTCTGCACAGGTTAAGATTACAAAAGATTTTAATATCAACCTGAGAAGCGGTTTGGATTTAATGAAATTTAAGCTTACTACAACCCAGTTGAGTGCCACGTACGACCTGCATTGCTTTCAGATTTCTTTTTCCTGGGTTCCTAACGGACAGTGGGAAAGCTGGAGTTTTCGCATAGCTGCCAAAGCTTCTGCTCTGGCAGATGTGCTTCAATACAAGAAATCTTCGAGTTACTGGGATAATTAAAATTTTTACCTATATTTGCATCATCTTAGCTGCTTTTCACAGCTATTACCCACAGTTTTAACATATTTTGAATGTACGACATTATTGAGCTTAGCAACAAGGCTATGGAAGAGCTCCATAGAATTGCAGAGGCATTGGGTATCAAGAAATTGGAATCTTATGCAAAAAATGACCTGATTTATCAGATTTTAGATGTGCAAGCAGAGACAGGAGCTTCTGCTGCATCTGACAAGAATAATCCTAAAATAAAAACACAAGTTCCGAAACCGGCAAAAGATTCCAAAAACGTAAAGGAGACCCGGCCGGCAGAGCAAAAACCTGCCCCGGCAGCAAAGAAAGCTGCTGAGGATAAAAAACCTGCAGAAGACAAGAAACCTGCAGAAGACAAGAAAGTAGTTGAGGATAAGAAGGCAGCTGATGCAAAGAAAGCGGCGGATGCAAAGAAGGCAGCTGATGCAAAAAAAGCTACTGACGCAAAGACTGCGGCAGAAGAGAAATCCGTTGCTGACGGCAAACCTGTTGCCGGAGCAAAGCCTGCTGAAGCAAAGCAAGCAGGAGGGGCAAAAGCAGAACAAAAAGGGCTTTTTGAGGAAGAAACTAAACCGGAGGCAACCTCGGCAAAACCGGAGGCTGATCCGGAAGTAAAGAAAGCCGTAAGACCCAGGGGAAGGCCCAGAAAAACAGAAGAACCCGAAAAGAAAGAAACAAAGAAAGAAGAGGAGTCAACAGGTGCTCGTCAAACGGGAACGCATGCCGGTCAGCCGCATCAGGAACCCGTAGCCAAGAAACCGGAATACGAAGGCGTGGTCAAAGCCATCGGTGTATTGGAAATGATGCCGGACGGATACGGATTCCTCCGTTCTTCTGATTACAACTACCTGAATTCTCCGGATGATATTTACCTGTCTCAGCAACAAATCAAAATGTACGGGCTTAAGACCGGTGACACAGTAAGTGGAGAAATCCGGCCTCCCAAAGAAAACGAAAAGTTCTTTCCTTTGGTTAAGATTCATGAAATCAACGGACGCCATCCTGAATTTATTCGTGACAGGGTACCGTTTGATTTTTTGACGCCTCTTTTTCCGGATAAAAAATTTGATATTACTTCGAACAATCATAATACGTTGTCAAACAGGGTGGTGGACCTGTTTACACCTATCGGGAAAGGACAACGTGGGTTGATTGTGGCTCAGCCTAAAACCGGAAAGACCGTATTGCTGCAATCCCTGGCAAATGCTATAGCAGACAACAACCCCGAGGTATATATGATTGTTCTGCTCATTGATGAACGTCCGGAAGAGGTGACCGATATGGCACGTAATGTAAAAGCCGAGGTGATTGCCTCTACCTTTGACGAATCTGCAGAACGTCACGTGAAAGTAGCCGGGATTGTTTTGGAGAAGGCAAAACGTTTGGTGGAATGCGGACACGATGTGGTTATTTTGCTGGATAGCATTACCCGTCTGGCAAGAGCCTTTAATACCGTTCAACCCGCCAGTGGTAAAGTTCTGAGCGGAGGAGTAGATGCCAACGCATTGCAAAAACCGAAACGATTCTTTGGGGCTGCCAGAAATATTGAGAACGGAGGATCGCTTACTATCCTGGCCACAGCTCTGATTGATACAGGCTCTAAGATGGATGAAGTGATTTTTGAGGAATTTAAAGGAACAGGTAATTTGGAATTGCAACTTGACAGGAAACTTTCCAACAAACGCATTTTCCCGGCTGTGGACGTAACGCTCAGTTCTACCCGGCGTGAAGATTTGCTCATGGATAAAGACAAACTGAACCGTCTCTGGATTTTACGTAATTATCTGGCAGACATGAATTCCGTTGAAGCTATGGAGTTCATGAAAGACCGGTTGGTAAGAACGCAGGATAACGATGAGTTTCTAATCACCATGAACCAATAAACCGGATACCTGCTGTTACCAACAGCGCAAGAAAAATTTTTAAGGCTTTGGCAAGAACAAAGCCTTTTTTTGTTTCTGCCAGCAGGGGCAGCCCGGCATGGCCTTCCTGAACAATACTGTTGGCCAGAAGTATGCTGAAGGGAATGGTCCCTGTGGCAAAGAGGGTAACGAAAACAAGATGAGGACCCGAGGTGGGGATGATTCCAATCAAAATGGCCACTGATAAGACTACCCAGTATTGTTCGTTGATCCACCGGGTAATATCCAGATTCCCAACAAGAAAATGAATAACAAGCAATGTTCCAAAAGTCCATATCAGGATTTTTAGAAAATGGTGTTTTACAATATGGTTCCAGATATGTTCTTCAATAAAATGACGTGTTGAAAACAACGTAAAAATCAGGGTGATAAGTGATAATCCGGCGAAAATCAGGTTCAACCATTTTTCAGAAAAAATGGAATGGTGTAAGTGCTCATGACCGTGGTGCTCATGTTCCAGAAATCCGGCAGAAATGCCGATAATAAACACAAGCAATCCAAAAAGCAGGATCAGCCGCCTGGAACCCGGCCTTTTCAGGTTGTCACGCAAGTTTCCCCATACGCTCAAATGTTTATGATCTCCGTGTTCGGGTGTATGAATCTGGAACTTTTCCGGACAGCAGGGAGACAGGGCGTTGGGTACAAATTTATTGGTCAGCAAACCTGCCGCAATGGACAGTACAAAAAGAACTGCGAAAAGGATAAGGGCTTCTTTAGGTATGATGGCCAGCATGAGAAAGGCCTCGTCACCGGCAGTTGCTACCATCATGGCAACTAGTGCTCCAAAGGAAATCAGATTGTGTGTATAGAGACTTACCACCACAAAACCCCCGCTGCACCCGGGCAGTACTCCCAGCAAGGCGGAAAGGATGATTTGCAGGAAGGGCTTGTTTTGTAACTTTTCCAAAGCAGATCCTTTGCTGGTGATGTTGATGTATTCAATAAAAATCATCATCACAACCACAAGCCCGGTAATAAGAACACTCTGTTTGATGATTTCAAGTAACCACATAGGTTGTATGTTTAATGAAATTACAAGAGTTTTAACAGTTCAGATGCAGCGCTGAATGAATCTGTTTTACCTTCCCTTACTTTTTTTTCCATTTCCGGTAATGCGTTTTTTATACGGGGATTGTTATAAAAACGGGTCAGTAAATGGTCGTCTACACTCTCGCGCATCCAATGAACAGATTGCTCTGCGCGTTGTTTATAAAAGAATTTGTTGCCTTTAGTCAATTGCATGTATTCCTGAATGGTGGTGTATATCTTCTCCATTCCTGTATTTTCTAAAGAAGAAGCGGTGAGAACGGTAGGGGTCCAGCCCGAAGGACTGGATGGGAAGAGCTGCAGGGCTCCCTGATACAACACTTTGGCCTGCATGGCTTTTTCTATGTTGCTTCCGTCTGCTTTATGGATAACCAGCAGGTCGGACATTTCCATAATACCCCGCTTAATGCCCTGCAGACCGTCACCGGCACCGGTAAGCATAAGCAACAGAAAAAAGTCTGTCATGGAATGGACGGCGGTTTCAGACTGGCCAACACCTACCGTTTCAATAAAAACCGTATCAAATCCGGCTGCTTCACAGAGGATTACAGATTCTCTGGTCTTGCGGGCAACGCCTCCCAGGGAGCCTCCGCTGGGAGATGGCCTGATAAATGCCCGGGGGTCGTTGGCCAACGTTTCCATACGGGTTTTATCTCCCAGAATACTTCCTTTAGTTTTCCCGCTGCTGGGGTCAATGGCAAGTACCGCCAACTTGTGTCCGACGCTTGTAAGATGCTTTCCAAAGGTTTCAATAAACGTACTTTTTCCAACACCCGGAACGCCGGTGATGCCAATTCTGATGGAATTACCTGAGTAGGGCAGGCAGGCAGAGATCAAATCCCCGGCTTTTTCCCTGTCTTTTTCCAGCGTGCTTTCTACCAGTGTAATGGCTTGCGCCAACAAGGGTGTGCTTCCGTTGCGGATTCCTTCAAGAAGAGCCGTTGTACTCAGGCTTTTCTCCGGTCTTTTTTTCAGGATTTGAAAAGCCCTGGGGTTAATTGCCGGAGGTTGCGCTATTCCTTTGTTCACAATTAAGGCAGAGTTGCTGTTCTTGGGGGAATCCATGGTGGTTATCTATTTTATATGCCCGTAAACCAACAGATTTATTGTAGGTCTGGAAGGTGCGTTGGTAGTCAGACTTATGGTGTAAATTACTTCATNCGGTTCTTTTGTCGCCTGGCCGGGAATGATTACTCTTATGGGAGTCTCTGCTCCGGGGGCTACCTGCCGGTTCATGGTGATTTCAATTTCCGGATGGCTGGTGTCAATGGCGTATATGATCAACGGGGTTTTTCCTTTGTTAAAAAGAATGAAATCTGCCGTAATTGTTGATCCGGCAGCAACAATTGAAAAATCTACAGCACTTTTGTTCATCTGCGGAATGGGAGCCTTTGCTTTTTCGTCTTTGCTAAGGCCGTCAGGATTCATTTTTATAGCTGCTTTTACGGTAAGTACGTGCCTCGGGTCTTCCTTTCCGTTGATGATCAGCCGGGCATGGAAGGTGGCATCTCCCCATATTTCTTGTTGCCGGGTATCAACGCCATAGCAAATAAATCCTTTTTCTCCGGGGTCCAGTCGTCCGGAAGGTATTTGAATTGTCAGGTTGGGGTGGTCGCTTGTTGCTTTCAAAAAAACAGGTTTCTTTCCTGTATTGATGATTTCAACAGAGTCGGTTTTTCTCATTCCCTGGCGGATTTGGCCCAGTTCCAGGTCTTTTTTTCGGAGCCTTACAGGGCCCATAACTACCGGATGTGTCTGTTCAACAGAGACTTTTTTGGGGTGTACCACCCCACGAATTCTTAAAACATAGGGACGGGGGAACCCTGCCAGATAAACAGATAACGATTTTTCAAAAGGATAGGGGCCCAGGTTGTTGTTGAAAGTAACGGTAATATTCCCGGTGGCTCCGGGATTGACAGGTTCCCGTGTCCAGTCCGGAGCCGCACAGCCGCACGAAGAAATAACACTTTGAATTATAACAGGTTTGTCCCATTTGTTTGTAAATACAAATGTATGCGTTTTTGGTCCGTCTTGTATGGTAAAATCACCAAAATCATGAACCATTTTATCAAAAACCACCCGGTTGTCTTCCTGTTCCTGAGGGGAACTTTGGAACAAAACGGCAGCAAGCAATAAAAGAAGCAGTTTCATACTACAAAACTTGACTATTTACAAAGGTAGTAAGAATTTAATTCATATATTTGCAGCATTATTTACAACTAACAGTCACTTTTACCATGGCACACAGAATTACTGAAAACTGCATAGCATGTGGAACGTGTATTGATGAATGTCCCGTAGAAGCTATATCTTCCGGTGATATTTATGTGATTGATGCAGATGAATGCATTGATTGTGGGGCTTGTGCTGCAGTATGTCCGGTCGGCGCTATTGAAGCCGAATAATTTTAGATCTTCGGATGATCTTAAAAGAGACTGACCAAAACGTGTCAGTCTCTTTTTTTACGGGCAAAAGATTGGCAAGAATAATGTACCTTTGTAAGTTACAAGTTCAAGATTTAAGATTTCAAATATGGCTTCTTTTATAAAAGTTATTGGAAAGATTTTTGGATCCAAGGCAGACAGGGACCTCAAACAACTTAACCCCTACCTGGAAAAAATAAAAAAGGAATACGAAAGGATTGATGTATTAGACCACGATGGTTTGCGGGCAGAAACGCAGAAAATCAAGGAGACCATCCGTGATTACATTGCAGATGACGAAAAGCAGAAAGCTGCGTTAAGGGAACAGCTGGAGGATGTAGACATTGAATTGGAGAAAAAAGAAGCCCTGGCTACTGAGGTAGATAAACTCACAAAGAAAATAGACGAAAAGATAGAGGAGGTTCTGGAACGTGTACTTCCCCAAGCCTTTGCCATTATGAAATCTACTGCCAGACGTTTTTACGAAAACAAAACGCTGGAGGTGACAGCTACTGAATTTGACCGTCAGTTGTCCACAAAAAAAGATCACGTAGAAATTCACAAAGACAAAGCTGTTTGGCACAACTCGTGGATGGCCGGTGGAAATATGATAACCTGGGACATGATCCATTACGATGTACAGCTCATTGGCGGGGTGGTGCTCCATGAGGGAAAAATTGCCGAGATGGCCACCGGGGAAGGAAAAACGCTGGTGGCTACCCTTCCGGTCTTTTTGAATGCTCTGGCAGGCAAGGGGGTGCACGTAGTTACGGTGAACGATTACCTTTCCAGACGTGACTCGGAATGGATGGGGCCTCTTTATGAATTTCATGGGCTCAAAGTGGATTGCCTGGATAAACACCAGCCCAATTCAGAGGAACGCCGTAGAGCATACCGAGCCGATATTACCTTTGGAACAAACAACGAATTTGGCTTTGATTACCTGCGCGACAACATGGCCATCAATGCTGAAGATCTGGTCCAGAGAAAGCACCATTATGCCATTGTGGACGAAGTAGACTCGGTTCTGGTGGACGATGCCCGTACTCCGTTGATAATCTCCGGTCCCGTTGCCAAAGGTGAAGATCAGCAGTTTAATGAATTCCGGCCTATTGTGGAACAGTTGTACTCGGCACAGCGGTCGCTTGTTCAACAACTGTTGGCAGAAGCGCGGCGGCTGATTGAAGAAGGAGATGAGGAAAATGGGGGTAAGCTGTTGCTCAGAGCCTTTAAGGGGCTTCCAAAATATACGCCTCTTATTAAATACCTGAGCGAAACGGGTATTAAGCAATTGTTGCAGAAAACAGAGAATTTTTATATGCAGGACAACAACAAGCAAATGCACCTGATAACAGACGACTTGTATTTTGTTATTGAGGAGCAGCACCGCTCTGTTGATCTGACAGAAAAAGGACACGATTTGATTGCCAAAAGGGTAAGTGATCCTGCGTTTTTCATTCTTCCGGACATTGGTACGGCTATATCTGAATTGGAAAAAACAGACAAGAGTCCGCAGGAAAAGGCAACAGCAAAAGACGAGTTACTGGGTGAGTATGCCATCAAATCCGAAAGGGTACATACGGTCAACCAGCTGCTGAAGGCATACGCTATGTTTGATAAAGACGTAGAGTATATTGTGGCGGATAATAAAATTAAGATAGTTGACGAGCAGACGGGGCGGGTTTTGGAAGGCAGGCGGTATTCGGATGGGCTGCATCAGGCTATAGAGGCTAAGGAGCGTGTAAAAGTAGAAGCGGCTACCCAGACATTTGCTACCATTACGCTACAGAATTATTTCAGAATGTACCATAAACTGGCCGGTATGACGGGAACAGCAGAAACAGAGGCCGGTGAATTCTGGTCTATCTATAAGCTGGATGTGGTGGTCATTCCAACCAACCGTCCGGTGGTACGGATTGACGAAGACGATCTGATATATAAAACAAAGCGAGAAAAATACAACGCTGTAATTGATAAGATTACCGAGTTGACAAAAGCCGGCCGGCCGGTTCTTGTAGGTACTACTTCTGTGGAAGTATCGGAGTTGCTGAGCCGTATGCTGAAGATGCGGGGCATTCAACACGATGTGCTGAATGCCAAGCAACATGCCCGGGAAGCCGATATTGTAGCAGGGGCGGGACATGCAGGGGCTGTCACTATAGCTACAAATATGGCCGGTAGGGGAACGGATATCAAATTGCGGGAAGGCGTGAAGGAAGCGGGAGGTTTGGCTATTATTGGAACAGAACGCCACGACAGCCGTCGGGTGGACAGGCAGTTACGCGGACGGGCAGGCCGTCAGGGAGACCCCGGCTCATCTGTTTTCTTTGTTTCTCTGGAAGACGATTTAATGCGGCTTTTTGGCAGCGGAAGGATTGCTTCTGTGGTGGACAAGATGGGCATGCAGGATGGAGAAGTATTACAGCACTCCATGTTGTCCAGTTCCATTGAGAGGGCACAGAAAAAGGTGGAAGAAAACAACTTTGGTGTCAGAAAAAGGCTTTTGGAATACGACGACGTAATGAATTCACAACGGGAGGTCATTTATACGCGGCGCCGCAATGCTTTGTACGGAGAACGGGTAGATGTGGACGTAGCCAATATGATGTCGGACTTTGCTGAAGCCTTTGCCCAACAGATGGACGGGGTAGATTTTGATGAGTTTAACCATGAGCTTATCCGTCAGATTTCCATCGAATGTGGATTTGACAGGGAAACATTCAAAGACAGCAATATAGCCGAGTTGTCCGGATTGTTGTCAGAACAAATCCATAAATCCTACAACCGCCGGGCCGATGTTTTGGTTGCACAGGCGTGGCCCATTATGAAAAATATATACGAAACCCAGCGAGCTACGTATGAAAATGTAGTAGTTCCTGTGGGTGACGGAAAGCGGATTTATCAGGTAATTGTGAACCTGAAAAAGGCGTACGAAAGCAAAGGCAGGGAATTGCTACGGGCTATCAATAAAACTATAAACCTGATAATGATAGATGAATACTGGAAAGAACATCTTAGGGATATGGATGATTTGAAGCAATCCGTTCAAAGTGCTACGTACGAACAGAAAGATCCGTTATTGGTATATAAGTTTGAGAGTTTCAATCTCTTTAGCCAGATGTTGGAGAAAATTGCACGCGACGTACTTTCTTTCTTGCTTAAGGCACATATTCCGCTGCGACAAAATCAGGACAGGCTGGATAAGGCAGACAGCGAGAGAAGGACAGATATGAGCCAGACACAAACATCACGTCCGGATATGCTGACACAATCGGCAGAGCCCCGGTCCAATGCTCCTGTCCATGTGGAAAAACAAGTGGGAAGAAACGATCCCTGTCCTTGCGGCAGCGGGAAAAAATTCAAACAGTGTCACGGCAAAAACGTTTAATTTATTTCATACAAGTTCTAATTTTATGTCTTACGATTTAGCAATCATTGGATCGGGGCCGGCAGGATATGTGGCCGCAATCCGTGCATCGCAGTTGGGGTTCAAAACTGTCATCATTGAAAGAGGGCCGTTGGGCGGCGTATGTCTGAACTGGGGATGTATTCCTACCAAGGCGTTGCTTAAAAGTGTAGAGGTCCTGAATATGTCCCGGAATGCAGCTGCATACGGCATAAACGTGCCGGGGAATGCAGAGCCGGACCTGACAGCCATAGTTGCCCGTAGCCGGGAAGTCTCGGCCCAGATGGCCAAAGGAGTAGAATTCCTCTTAAAGAAGAATAAAGTTGAAGTCATTCATGGCCGCGGCTGCATCCCGGAGCCGGGTAAGGTGGCCGTGGGAACAACCACAATAGAAGCAAAAAATATATTGGTAGCTACCGGTTCAAAGCCCAATTCGTTGCCGGGAGCATCTATTGATGGGAAAAGGATTATTGGTTACCGCCAGGCTATGGTACCGGAAGAAATCCCGGGCACTATGGCTGTGATAGGTTCGGGCGCCATTGGTACAGAGCTGGCTTATTTCTACCACTCTTTGGGAACCAAAGTAACCCTGATTGAATACCTGGATCAGATTGTCCCCACAGAAGATGCCGATGTGGCAGCTCAGCTGAGCCGTTCGTTCCGCAAGGCCGGTATAAAAATAATGACTTCGGCCGGTGTTACGGGGGCAGAAAAATTTGCCACAGGGTGCCGCCTGCATGTGAAAACAAAAAAGGGGGAAGAATGTATAGATGCAGATGTAGTTCTCTCGGCGGCAGGGGTAGTTCCCAATACGGCTAACATGGGGTTGGAAGAGCTGGGTGTGGAAATGCACCGTGGAAGGATTGTAACAGATAAGAATTACATGACAACGGTTCCGGGTATTTATGCTGCCGGAGACGTGCTGGCTACGCCGGCATTGGCGCATCTGGCTTCTGCAGAGGCATTGTGCTGTGTAGAGCGGATGGCCGGGCTGGATGTCCCGGATGTGGATTACAGCAGCGTGCCGGGATGTATTTACGCTACGCCTGAAATTGCTTCTTTTGGGTTGCGTGAAAAAGATGCAAAGGAAAAGGGTATAGACATTAAGATAGGAAAGTTTCCGTTTACAGCTTCCGGGAAAGCAACAGCTGCGGGAGAAAGAGATGGTTTTGTGAAGTTGGTATTTGATGCGCAGGATGACCGTTTGTTAGGGGCTCATATTATTGGTGCCCATGCTACGGAAATGATAGGACCTTTGGTGGCTGCCTACGGAAAACAAATTGCTGCCTGCGATTTGATGCATTCCATTTTTCCACATCCTACCATGAGCGAAAGTATTATGGAAGCGGCTGCGCAGGCAGCCGGCCAATGTATTCATCTGTAAGGATTAATTTCCTGAGTTAAGGGTCAAATCTCCTGAGCAATGTGGTAGGTGTTTCTTTCAGAAGCATTGCGGGTGATTAACTCGCCAATGAAGCCGGCCAGAAACAGCTGCATACCCAGTACAACCGCAAGAAGAGCCAAATAGAAAAGTGGTTGGTCCGTAACGGCCCGGAACGGCATTCCATGGGATTGCCAGTAGATTTTTTGAACAATCAGCCACACGGTTATGATGCCGCCGGCAAAGAACATAAGCGAACCAAAAAGCCCAAAAATGTGCATGGGCCTTTTACCAAAACGGGCCAAAAACCAGAGGGTCAAAAGGTCCAGGTATCCGTTTACAAAACGGCTCAGTCCGAACTTGCTTTTTCCGTATTTGCGACGGGCATGTACTACCGGTTTTTCTCCAATTTTTGTAAAGCCGGCTTCTTTGGCCAGGTAGGGTATGTAGCGGTGCATTTCCCCATACACCTCTATGTTTTTGACTACCTGGTTGCTGTACGCTTTCAGACCGCAGTTCATGTCGTGGAGTTTAATGCCTGTAACGGCTCGGGCTGTAGCGTTGTAAATGCGTGACGGGATATTTTTGGTAAGGACTCTGTCTTTGCGTTTCTTTTTCCACCCCGATACCAAATCAAACGTTCCGTCTGCCACCATGTGGTACAGGGCCGGAATTTCCGCCGGATCGTCCTGAAGGTCGGCGTCCATGGTAACAACAACATCACCTAGCGCTGCTTTAAAACCGCAGTACAAAGCGGCTGATTTTCCGTAGTTGCGGCGGAATCGTATGCCTCGGATCCGTTGGTCCTCTTTTGCCTGCAGGGTAATAAAATCCCAGGACTCGTCCGTACTGCCGTCGTCAATAAAAATTACTTCGTACCGTGGTGCCTCGTTTTTACGGCTGTCAAGCGGTTTGCTTAGGACTTCCCGGATACGTTCCAGCAGTTCCGGAAGCGACTCCCGCTCGTTGTACAAGGCAATGACAATTGAAAGGTCCATGGCTTGGAAGCATTAGTTAAAAGGGGTCTTGTCCGTAGGGTGTTTGGCTCCGTTAGCCAGCAGGGAAGACCAAAGAAGTCCCAGGATGTTGAAATAAACAAATTGGGAGAGGGTAAGAATAACAGGCAAACGGTCAATCAATTTATCTATATTAAAATCTGCCTCTGTCACACCTGCCTGCTCCAGTCCCATGAGCATGGCATTAGCCATTTGTGAAGAAGATTCAGGGAAGAGAAACATGACATGCAGGTAATAATAGGCAGCTGCTATGATAGACGAACAAAAGGAAACGGCAAGTCCAAATTTGAATGCATTGGCATACAGGTACGTGTCCTGCTCTTTGCCAAAATCTTTCATAACGTAAAACAACAAACCCACGGTTCCGGCCAGTCTTATGGCCCAGAGTGAAAACCCAAGAATCTTGCTGCCGGAAGGTAATACTGTTTGTAGTACTGAAAAAAGAATGGTGATAAGGGCCAGTAGGATACCGTAAATGGCGGCCTTGTTCCAAAATTGATGGTTCATCTGCAAAAGGTTTGTGATAAGGAGTACAAAGTAACCAAAATTTTTAAAAAATACCTAACTTTGTAGTTTGGAACAAATAGTGATTTAATTATTGAACGCATGATTGCAATTACTTTTCCGGATGGGAAAATAAAAACATACAACAAAGGAATTACGGGCATGGAAGTAGCCCGCGGTATAAGCCCCCGGCTGGCAGCAGATGTGTTGGCTATGCAAGTTGACGGGGTAGTAACAGATATCAGGATGCCCCTGACAGAAGACGCATCTGTTCGATTTCTGAAATGGGAGGACGAGGAAGGGAAACAAGTGTTCTGGCATTCCTCGTCACACGTGATGGCGGCTGCCTTGGAAACCCTTTTTCCCGGGGTGAAATTTGGGATTGGACCAGCTGTTGAGAATGGGTTTTACTATGATATTGATCTGGGTGACCGCCAATTGACAGAAGCTGATTTGCAGGTCGTAGAAAAGGAAATGTACCGGATAGCCCATACAAAGCAACCGTTTGAACGGAAAGAAATTAGTAAGAAAGAAGCGTTGGAAGTTTATAAAGAAAAAGGGGACCAATACAAATGCGAGCTGATCAATGACCTGGAAGATGGGACCATTACGTTTTATACAAACGGGGCTTTTACAGATTTATGCAGAGGCCCGCATATTCCGGATACGTCCCTGATCCGGGCTATCAAACTTACATCAATAGCCGGAGCTTATTGGCGCGGGGATGAAAACCGCAACATGCTTACGCGTATTTACGGTATTTCGTTTCCCAAAAAGTCCCAATTGGATGAATACCTGCAGATGCTGGAAGAAGCCAAAAAGAGGGATCACCGCAAACTGGGACGGGAGCTGGAACTCTTTGCATTTTCACAACGGGTGGGGCAGGGTCTTCCCCTGTGGTTGCCACGCGGGGCAGCTCTGAGGGAGCGGCTTGAAAATTTTTTAAAAGCCGTACAGAAAGAACACGGGTATGAACAGGTAATCACACCGCATATTGGTCAGAAAGAACTGTACGTAACAAGCGGACATTACGCCAAATACGGGAAAGACAGTTTTAAGCCCATCAAGACTCCGCAGGAAGGAGAAGAGTTCTTGCTTAAACCCATGAACTGCCCGCACCATTGCGAAATTTACAAGTCAAAACCCCGGTCTTACAAAGACATGCCTGTGAGGTTGGCAGAATTTGGTACCGTTTACCGTTACGAACAAAGCGGAGAGTTGCACGGTCTTACCCGTGTCCGCGGGTTTACTCAAGACGATGCCCACATCTTTTGCCGGCCGGATCAGTTGAAAGAAGAATTTTGTAAAGTCATTGATATTGTGTTATATATATTCAAAACACTTAGCTTCAATGACTATACCATTCAAATTTCCCTACGGGACAAAGAAGACAAAACAAAGTACATTGGCTCGGATGAAAATTGGGAAAAAGCAGAACAGGCCATTCTGGAGGCCGTAGAAGAAAGAAAACTGGAAACACAAGTGGCCTATGGAGAGGCTGCTTTTTACGGACCCAAATTAGATTTTATGGTACGTGACGCCCTGGGAAGAAAATGGCAGCTGGGTACCATTCAGGTAGATTACAACCTGCCGGAACGTTTTGACCTGGAATATATTGGAGCAGATGATAAAAGACACAGGCCGGTAATGATTCACAGGGCCCCCTTTGGTTCTATGGAACGTTTTGTGGCCGTTCTGTTGGAGCATACGGCAGGAAAATTTCCGCTTTGGCTGGCTCCGGAACAAGTTGTGGTGTTGCCCTTGAGTGAAAAATTCAATGATTTTGCCAAAAAAGTTTGTGATTTCTTGAATAATTCCGATATTCGCGCCTCTATTGACGGTAGGAACGAAACTGTGGGTAAGCGTATTAGAGAGAATGAATTAAAACGGATTCCTTACCTGCTGGTTGTTGGGGAAAAAGAAGAAACAACCGGTACAATTTCTGTACGCCGTCAGGGAGAAGGTGATAAAGGGACCATGAAGTTGGAAAAATTTGTTACATTGCTCCGTAAAGAGATAGAAGAATTAACACATTAGTAAAAAGGAGGAAACAACTATCGCAACACCTTACAGACCCAAGCCTGCACCGCAAAGGCGCCCCGGTAACAGAAATTACCAAAGGTCTCCGCAGCAGGATGACGGCCCCAGGGCCAATGCTGAAATTACTTCGCCACAAGTGCGTCTTGTGGGCGATAATATTGAAAAGCAGGGCATATACCCCATTGCCCAGGCCTTGAAGATGGCGGAAAAACTGAACCTGGATCTGGTAGAAATATCGGCTCAGGCAGATCCTCCGGTTTGTAAGATTATTGATTACCAGAAGTTTTTGTACCAACGAAAGAAGAAAGCCAAGGAGATGAAGGCCAATGCTTCGCGGATAGTGGTTAAAGAGATTCGTTTTGGTCCCAATACAGATGAACATGATTACCAGTTTAAGTTGAAGCATGCCATTGAATTTCTGAAAGACGGTTTTAAAGTAAAAGCTTTTGTCTTTTTCCGCGGAAGGTCCATTGTCTTTTCAGAACAGGGAGAAAAACTGTTGCTTAGGTTTGCGGTAGATTTGGAAGACCACGGAAAGGCGGAACAGATGCCTAAACTGGAAGGAAAGCGCATGATAATGATGCTTGCGCCTATAAAAGCCAATGTGAAGAAAAAATAATTATTTAAAGGAGAACCCTATGCCAAAAATGAAAACGAATTCCGGAGCAAAGAAGCGTTTTACGCTGACCGGTACCGGAAAAATTAAAAGGAAACACGCTTACCATAGCCATATCCTCACAAAAAAAACAAAAAAACAGAAACGCAATCTGGCTTACACCGGTTTGGTAGATAAGACAGATGAGAAGCGTATCAAAGATCTGCTTTGTGTATAACTGAGCAGCAATTAATAACCAGGTTGCCCAGCAGAAAAAGTATCTCAAAGGTGGAGAACGCTGACAGCCGCAAAGAAATTTTATTATGCCAAGATCGGTAAATGCAGTGGCTTCAAGAGCCCGACGCAAAAAAATTCTAAAACAGACGAAGGGGAATTTTCTGGCACGCCGTAACGTATGGACGGTAGCCAAACACACATACGAAAAGGGGCTCACTTATGCCTACCGGGATCGTAAAAACAAAAAAAGGTCATTTCGTGCTCTATGGATACAGCGCATAAACGCAGCTGCACGTATGCACGGTATGTCGTATTCACAATTTATGGGGAAAGTGAACAAATCAAATATTGGTCTGAACCGCAAGGTTTTGGCAGATCTGGCCATGAACAACCCCCAGGCATTTGAGGCCATTATAAACTCCATAAAATAAGTAAGATTTGAACCGCTGGATCAAGTTTTCCGTAGTAGCTGTATGTTATCTTCTTTGGGTCATCTGGCTGGGAAATTTCTGGTGGCTCCTGGGACTTATTGTCATTTTTGACCTGTATATCACAAAAAAGGTCAAGTGGGCGTTTTGGAAAAAGAAGTATGAAAAAGGAGAAAAAAGAAATGTATGGCTGGATTGGCTGGATGCGATTATTTTTGCGTTGGTAGCCGCTACGTTTGTTAAGTCCTTTTTCTTTGAAGCGTATATGATCCCTACGTCCTCTATGGAAAACACCTTGATGACAGGTGATTACCTGTTTGTGGGGAAATTGAAATACGGTCCTGTAAGACCCAGAAACCCCTTGACGGTTCCGCTTACGCACAATGTGATTTTTGGGAAAGAATCGTATTCCAGAGTTATTGAGAAACCTTACAAACGGATGGCCGGGTTCAAAAAAACAGGTCGGAATGATGTGGTTGTTTTCAATTTTCCGCATGGAGATACCGTGCTTGTTAATTACCCCACCGATGATTACTATACCCATGTAAGGCTGAACGGGAAACAGAGTACATTAAATCATTATGGACCGGTAAAAGTAAGGCCGCCGGGAAAAGAAGATAATTATGTAAAAAGATGTGTAGCCGTTGCGGGAGATACGTTGGAAGTAAGGGATGGACATGTGTTTGTTAACGGATTGCCTCAGCCTTTCATTCCCGGTATTCGCAATACGTATACGCTTATTACGGATGGCCAGCCGTTGAATCCGCGTCTGCTGGACAAATACCATGTTTCACCGGCAGAGACGCATTTTGACAACAGGATTCCGGGTTATGCTTCTATTCCGCTTAACACAGCAGTTGCAGAAGAGTTGCGTGCCTTGAGGAATATTGTTTCGATTACACAAAACATTGACGTGTTTCCTCCCGATTATCCGGACTCACAATTGGTTCTGTTTCCGTTTGTGGTATCAGAAGACTTTCCCTGGACCCGCGATAATTACGGGCCGTTATGGATTCCAAAGGCAGGTACGACTGTAACACTTACTCCGCAGAACCTGCCCTTGTACAGGCGAATCATAACCAAGTATGAAGGCCATGTCCTGGAGGAGGATAATGGTACTGTTCGTATTGATGGTGAGGAAACGGCACACTATACCTTTGCCATGGATTATTACTTTATGATGGGTGATAACCGGCACAATTCGCTTGATTCGCGCTACTGGGGCTTTGTCCCGGAAGACAGGGTTGTGGGCAATCCATTGGTGGTCTGGTTCTCAACTGACAAGTACAAATCTTTTCCTTCGAGCATCCGTTGGGACAGGTTATTGAAGGTCAGGTTTAAATAAATTTTGGGTTTACAAAAAAAATGCAGATATTTGCAACCCCCTAAAAAGAAATAATATCAAATAAATACAGAACCCATGGCACGAGTATGTCAAGTTACAGGAAAGAAGAGGATGGTCGGGAATAAGGTATCCCATTCAAAACGCCGGACCAAACGTGAATTTGCACCCAATTTGAAAACAAAACGTTTTTGGTCAGAGGAAGAGGGTCGTTACATAACATTAAAGGTGACAGCCGCCGGGATCCGTACCATCAATAAAAAAGGACTGGCTGCTGTTTTAAAAGCTTCCAGAGAAAAAGGTTTGATTGACATAGTTTAAATTTTCGTCTTATGGCAAAAAAAGAAAACAGAGTACAGGTCATTTTGGAATGTACGGAACAAAAAGAAAGCGGTGTTCCGGGAATGTCTCGTTACATAACAACAAAGAACAAAAAGAACACCACCCAAAGACTGGAGCGTAAAAAATACAATCCTTTCCTTAAGAAAGTTACCATTCACAGAGAGATTAAATAATAAAACAAGGTACCTATGGCAAAGAAAGCAGTTGCAACATTGAAAGACAAAACAGCCGGAAAAGGCAACGTGAAATGCATCCGCATGGTCCGTTCCAAACGCAGCGGTGCTTATATTTTCCAGGAAGATATTATTCCTGTAGAAAAAGAAAGTGAGTTCTTTGCATCTAAATAATGCAGATATCTCTTTAGGTTAAAACCTCTAAATAAGGTGATTCATTAAAAAGCTCTCCGCAGGGGGGCTTTTTTATTTACGGGCACCCTGTTTTTTCTTATATTTGCATTCTTATGTTTGCCAAAAATGACAGAGGATATTCTCAATAAAGGACTGGAAAAGACAAAGAAAGGCTTGTTCAGCCGTTTGTCCCGTGTTGTGATGGGCCGTTCCAGGGTGGATGATCAGGTGTTGGATGATATAGAAGAGGCGTTGGTTGCTTCTGATGTAGGTGTAGATACTACGTTACGTATTATTGAAAGGTTAGAAGACCGTGTACAAAAGGATAAATATATGAACACGGAAGAGCTGAACAAATACCTGCGTGAAGAGATAGAAGCCCTGCTTTTGGAAAATAAGGTAACCAACGAGGTCATTCCTTTTGATTTTTCAAAAAAACCGTATGTGGTACTGGTTGTGGGAGTTAACGGAACAGGGAAAACAACAACTATTGGGAAATTGGCGGCACAGCTTAAAAAAGCAGGAAAGCAGGTGATGCTGGGTGCAGCGGATACGTTCCGGGCAGCAGCTATTGAACAGCTGACCATTTGGAGTGAACGGTCACAGGTCCCTATTGTCAAGCAGGCTATGGGGAGTGATCCGGCGGCTGTAGCGTACGATTCACTGGCCTCGGCAATCTCCAGAGATATGGATGTTTTGTTGATTGATACGGCTGGGCGTTTGCACAATAAGGTCAATCTGATGAACGAACTGGCCAAGATTAAGAAAGTGCTGCAGAAACTAATTCCGGATGCACCCCACGAGGTGCTGTTGGTCCTGGATGGTTCTACCGGTCAGAATGCGTACCAGCAGGCACGTGAGTTCTCCAAGGCTACGGATGTGACGGCTCTGGCAGTGACCAAGCTTGACGGAACGGCCAAAGGAGGGGTAGTAATTGGCATTAGTGACATGTTGCAGGTGCCGGTCAAATTTATTGGACTGGGAGAAGGGATTGATGACCTGCAAGTATTTGATAAAAAATCTTTTGTTGCAACTTTGTTTGAATAATCCATAGGTATGAAAATCCTGTATAATTGGTTGAAAGATTACCTGCCCCTGGATATGAATCCCCGGCAGACTGCTGAAGTACTCACTGATATTGGATTGGAAGTAGAGTCTTTAGAGATTACTGAATCAGTTCCGGGAGGACTGAAAGGTGTTGTTACAGCACAAGTAATAACCTGCGTACCGCATCCCAATTCGGATCATTTGTCTTTGACAACAGTTAGTACGGGAAGCGGGGAACTTGTTCCCGTAGTATGTGGTGCTCCTAATGTGACGGCAGGTCAGAAAGTGTTTCTGGCAACTCCCGGTGCAGAATTGACTTTTACTAACGGAGAACAAATTACTATTAAAAAAAGCAAGATACGGGGAGAAGAATCGTTCGGGATGATCTGTGCAGAGGATGAGCTGGGAATTGGTGCTTCGCACGACGGGATTATGGTGCTGCCCAAAGAAACGCCTGTAGGTGTTCCGGCTGCAGAGTACCTGAACCTTCCTACCTATGCTGTCTTTGAGATTGGACTAACACCTAACAGAATAGATGCGGCATCTCATATTGGGGTGGCACGTGATCTGGCTGCCTGGTACAAGGGAAGGGGACAGGACATATCTTTTACACACCCGGATGTATCGGCTTTCAGGGAAAATCCGGCAACGGAAGGCGTAAAGGTTGTTGTAGAAGCACCACAAGCAGCGCCACGTTACAGTGGTATTACGTTAAGTAATTTAAAGGTAGGGCCTTCTCCGGCTTGGTTGCAGGAACGTTTGCGGCTGACAGGAATCCGGCCTATTAACAATGTGGTGGACATTACCAATTATGTTTTACTTGAAACGGGACAGCCCTTGCATGCTTTTGACAGAAAGGGCATTGAGGGAGATTGTGTGGTAGTGCGGCAGGCTGAGCATGGGAGCCGGTTTGTTACCTTGGACGAAAAAGAGCGAATTCTTGACGGGCAGGATCTTATGATTTGCAATACAAAAGAACCCATGTGTATTGGAGGTGTTTTTGGAGGGCTGAACAGCGGAGTGACAGAAAGTACCACGTCTGTTTTTCTGGAATCAGCCTGGTTTCATCCTACCTGGATACGGCGTACTTCCAAACGTCACGGATTGAAAACAGATGCATCTTTCCGTTTTGAAAGAGGTACAGATCCTAATGCAACCGTATATGTCCTGAAACGGGCCGTTTTGCTTATGCAGGAACTCTGTGGGGCGCAGGTAGAAGGTAAGATTATTGATGTGTATCCCCACCCGGTTTTGCCGACCCGGGTTACACTGGATTACGATAGCATGTTTTCCTTAATAGGAAAGGATATTGGAAAAGAAACCACAGACAGGATTCTGGAAGCGCTGGAAATTGAAATAATGGAAGCAAGCGGTGAAACCGATCGGAATAAAAAAGTAGTGGCTGCTATTCCTACATACCGGGTAGATGTAACCCGTGCCTGCGATGTGGCAGAAGAGGTGTTGAGGATATACGGATACAACAACATTGAACTTCCGGATAGGATACAGGCCTCTTATGGGATAGCAGAAGATCCCCAACCGCAGCGAATCAGGGACCTGGCAGGTGACAGGCTCGCCTCTTTGGGTTTTAGGGAAATCATGTGCAATTCTCTGACCCGTGCAGGTTATTATGACGGGTTAACTACGTATTCTCCACAAGCTACTGTCCGGATTTTGAACCCCTTGAGTAGCGATTTGGATGCTATGCGTCAGACACTTCTTTGGGGAGGACTGGAAGCTGTTTCTTATAATACCAACAGGCAGCAGTACGACCTGAAATTTTTTGAACAAGGGAATGTGTACAGCCTGAAGGGACCCGGTACAGAGTTGGGCGATTATGTAGAAAGAGAATGTTTGGCATTGTTCATAACTGGAAATGACAGGCCTCTGAACTGGCATACTCCTTCACGTCCGGCAGATTTTTTCCTGCTGAAATCTTATGTGGAATATCTAGCAGGCAGTTTTGGGATTGATTTGATGAAAATACGTTCCTTCCGGGCTCCAAAAGATATTTTTGAGGAAGGTGTCCGGTACGTTATCAACGGCGATGTGTTGGCAGATGTGGGGAGCGTAAGTCGTTCATGCCTTGCCGTAATGGATATTAAACAGCCGGTTTTTATGGCGGAATTTCACTGGGATCTTTTTTTCAAAATAGTCCGGAGAAAAAAAGTGAAATTTTCTAACTTGCCTCGTTTCCCGGAAGTACACAGGGACCTGGCTCTGGTGGTCAATGCCGATGTGACGTATGAGCAATTGCATGCTACGGCGTTCAGAACAGAAAAAAAACTGTTGCAGCGTATCAGCTTGTTTGATGTGTACCGGGGAAAGGGCGTTCCTGAAGGGAAAAAACAATATGCGTTGCATTTTGTGTTCCGTGATGCGCAAAAAACGTTGACAGATGCTTGTGTAGAACAAATAATGGAGCAATTGGTACACGCTTTCTATAAAGAAACAGGAGCTGTCTTACGGTAGCCTGATGGTGTTCTTACGGTAGTTTGAGCCACCTTCTCCACAACTGCCGGAACGAACCAAACTCTTCCTGATATACGAATCCCGCTCCACTGCGTTGGGTATTGTCCAGGTAGTTGGAGTATTGATCAGCCGCATGACTGAATGCTTTCAGCCGGAATTTTCCTTTTTCACCAAGTTTTAATTCAATGTCTACGTTGCCAACCAAATCGTTTTCGTTGCGCGTATAGGGGTTGTTGCCCATATTGCCATTGATTACCACACGGTTGTTAAACAGCCGTGTAGAAATGGCTACGTCAAAGATATCTCCGCTTTGTCCCGGTTGGTAGTTAAATCCAACATCCAGTGGAATATTCAATTGGACAAAAATATTGTTCAGCTGGTTGGATAAAATTTCTGTAGCATTTGAATACAGCAGGTTGGAGTTGTTAACAATCCCCGATTCCTGTTCCGGAATGAAATTGCTTGATACAAGAAGGGCTACAAATTGGCGCATAACTTTATCATCTGTGGACAAGGCGCTTTCAACACGTGCACGTGTCATAGGATCAATATCGTCCAGTTCAATATGAAAACCCAGGTTGGGGTTCATCATGTTTCCGGACATAAGTATTTGGCAGTCAACGTCCCTTCTATTGCTTACAAATGAGGTGTCTGCCAGTAAAGTATGGAGAGAAGCTTTGGTTTTGTAGGAAGCTGTAAGGTTAAGTTGTGTGTTGTCAATACCTCCGTTAAAAGAAACAGAACCTCCCGGTACAATTTGAAATCTTTTAGACACAATACCCTGAAGTCCAAAAAGATAACTTCCACTTTCAATGGAGCAGTCACCCAGTATGGAAAAAACGTCGTCTTTGGGGTCCAATCCAAGGTTGATTAATCCGGTACCGCGGGCTTGAATAATATCTCCCGTCATTTTGTTGATTTCTAACAGCACTTCTGCATCTGTAGTAAGTTCTGTCTTGATACTAAGTGTTAAGTTTTTGTTTTTTTCCTTTTGGTTGTTCTGTTTGTGTGCAGCAAGTATGTAGGGATCCCTTCCTGTATAGGAGGGTTCCGGTTGGGTAAAAGACAGCAGGCTTGTTTGCCTTGCCTGGACCGCAGAGGAAAGGGGTATGTGAATACTTGTAAAGGGTTCCGGTCGTATAGAAATATCCAGCAAAATATCGTCAAAAGGTCCTTTTATCAACAGGTTACCCGTAGCATAGGCTTGTCCGTAAAAGATATCGTTATCTTTCTCAGTCAGATTCAGGCTGTGCAGGTTCACAAAATCCAATGTTACATCGGCTTCAATATCCCGGAAATGCTTGTAATGAAGGCCGCCTTTTACAATGCCGTAGTTGCCTCCGGCATCCCGAAGGGTGTTCCGGGGCAGGAAGAGGCCTTCCCGGGTAAGCAAAACAGGCCCCGATAATGCATAAGGCACTTTGGTATAGTCAATGGTGAAATGTAAGTTGTCGACCCTTGTGTTTTGGCTGGTAAGGTCAAGATGCGGTAAGGTGCCTGTAAGGAGCATATCTCCCGAGATGTGTCCGTAAACATCAGTAACCAGGTTGTTTAAAAGGGGAGCAACCAAGGCTGCTTCAAAATCCTTGAAAGAAGCCTGTATATCAAGATTTCGTGAGGAAGGGCTGTAACTTCCGGTTGCGTACAACGGTTGTTTTCCATTGGGCAGGGTAGTACTAACCTGCAGGTTCAGGTGGTCTGCTTTAGGATTCCACGAACTGAGCAATCGGATATCACCGGCCAACGAATCGTTGATATAAACATGTTCTCCCAGTACGTTGGCCGCAATATGCCGGTCGTTATGAAAATCGGTCAGGTATCCTGTTCCGGTAAAAGATCCTTGAAATTCAAACGGGTATTTTGCAGGGAGTAACGTATTGAAAACAGAAGCATCAAATTGGGAGAGTTCAACAAAGAGTGTATCGGTCAATGTGCGGGAGATAGCACCGTCTATGCGTAGGTATTCCGGTATTTCTACATTTCCGGTATGTTGCAAGAGTATATTGTGTAACGCAATCCTCTCATCGGAAACTACCAGGTTGCCTGTATGCAGCGACCAGGTCTTTCCGTTAAATAGAATGCTGTCAGAAGATACAATGGCCGTAATGACCGGAGTGTTTGTTGCTGTTTGCCGATCAAAGAGTATCTGTGAGTTCAGGCACAGGCTGTTCAATTTTCCTTCTTTGTGGTTGTATAAAAAATCCAGATCAATCCGGTTGTCGTTGGTTGTGGATGTTAGTCTGAAGGTGTCTGCTTTAAATGGGTTTACAGTCATTTCTGTACACTCCAGGTCAATGTGCAACCCGTTTTTTCCGGCAACGGCTAACATGTCAAGATCTTTCAGGTTGTGCTCCTTGTAGCCCAATCTTTCGGAACGAATTACCGAACGAATGCTGTCGTTCCCAAAATCATACAAAGCCAGTTGAGTACCCGGAGAAATATACAATCCGGGCATGAGCAGTTCTTCAAAAAAAGCACTGTTGTGAATGGTTAAATCCAGCGTAGCGGTATCTTGTGTCCATGTTCTGCTTTGATTACCGGAATTAAAGTAAGCCGGCAGGTAGCTGAAAAGGTTGTTATCAGCCAGCCTTTTCAGGAAAGTAACAAGTCTGTCCGTTCCTGTATAGTTTGCCTTAAGCGCCTCAGAATCAACGGTAACCAGACAGGTTTTTCCGTCTTCCGCCAAGCTGCTTTCCAGAAAAAAATGTTCCAGTGTATGTGTTCCTGAAGAATTTTGCAGTGATAAATCCGTGGCCCGGATGGTACCGTCAATGTCACCCTTGTTGTTTATATGGGAAAAATCTGCCTGCACCAAACCGCTTACTATGGCCAGTGAATCGCTTTTGTACAAATTCAGACGGTGAAGATCTGCGTAGGCAATGTTGGCAAAAAAATTAGCTGTAGCTTTGGCTGATCCGGATAAATCTGCACGACCCTGGAACAGAAAATGCAGGTTGGGGTCAGAAGCACTCATTCTGCCATCAAAAACACCGTTTTGGAATTCTCCCAGCAGTTTAAAATCCCGGAAAACGTAGTTGTTAAATTCAAGGTACGCCAGAGAGAGTGTATCAATATGTGTATGAAGGTTTCGGAAGCCTCCCCGCTTGATGGTGGCTGCAGCTTTTGTATAGAGTGAACATGTTCCCAATGTTTCTATTCCTGTTAACATACCAAGATCCAGGCGTGAAATGTTTGCCATACCGGACAAGAGAACTCCGTCGTGGTGCCCCTTGCTGTTGATAAGGAGGTCCAGATTCAGGTTGCCAAAATCTCCTCTAAGATTTCCGTCAACTACAAAATCAGTAAGCAAACCGGCCAGCCGTCCTCTAAAATCGAAGGCAGTACGCGGACCTGCATGTTGTTCCAGATTTTTTAGGTCTACCGCGGCAATGGAATACAGTATGTGGTTGAGATCACCTATGTCTGAGTGCAAACTGTCAATACCAACCAGCAATACCGATTCTTCCGCTATAGGCAGTCCTGTAAGAAGGAAGTTGCACAAGATCCGTGTCTTTCCTGTTACAGAATGTACATCCAGCAGATCTGACTGCAGGTTGCTTACTGTACCTGTTACTTTACCGGAAGCTTTCAGGTCCAGAACAAAATCAGAGGAGAGACCCCCGGCATAATAAGCGATGGACTTGAATGATACAAAGGCGTTGTCCATATCCAGCTCCATCTGAACCTTGTTTACATAATCAGACAGATTGTTCACGTTTCCATAGTGCATTAAAAAATGATGCGCAGTAATAACGGAATAGTCATCCTGAATCACCAGATTTTTAACAAGAGCCTCTTTATTAGTTACCGTAACATCTCCTTCCATGTGTCGCAGGAAATAACCGGATTGTTCCCTTGCGGTCAGGTGATCCATCCGACCTCTGAGCACACCGTTTTGCAAACGGATGTTGCGTGTTTCCAGGGTTATCTCTGTAACATGCATGTTTGTANAATCTATGCTGTGGGGATTGTTGTGAGCCGAGGTACGGTCTTCGTTAACCATGTGGTAGGCAAACCGTTCCAGTTTAACCCGGTTGGCGCGTATGTCCCAGGTAAAAGACCCGGCGGAGGTGTCTTTGTTTTTCTCGTGCGGAAAAACAGCACTTATGTTGTTCTCCCCCTCTTTTGTAATCAGATGAAACGATCCGTCAGAAAGAAGGACCCGACGCAACCCAATTCGCTTTCCAAGGGGGTTGAAACTTCCCAGCGTTGCCGATAACTTGTGGGTGTGGAGGAGTGTGTCTGATTGGGATATTATTAATATATCGCTTAAAATCAGCTTGTTAAAAAAAAGAAAGTGAACCGATCCAATTTGAATCTCTGCCCCCGAGGCTTGGGAAAGCCAGTCGGCTGTTTTGTCGGCCAGGCGACTTTGTACTGAAGGAACTTCAAGTGTAATGAACAAACCGGTCAGCAAAATGACGATTACAAAGAGTAACGTGTGCAGTATGTTCCTGAAGGTCTTCATAGGGGAAGCTGTAAACAAACAAAGTTAAGAAAAAAATGCCCAAATTTGTAGTGCTCAATAATAGCGCTATGGCTTATATTTTAGGGATTGAATCTTCATGTGACGATACGTCGGCAGCTGTATTAAAGAACACACACATGCTTTCTAATGTTATGGCATCTCAGGATGTACACAGCAAGTATGGAGGAGTGGTTCCCGAGCTTGCCAGCCGTGCACACCAGCAGCATATTGTTCCGGTTGTAAGCCGGGCTTTGGAAATAGCAGGTCTTGGAATGCAGGATATGGATGCTATTGCTTTTACAAGGGGACCGGGTTTGCTCGGCTCACTATTGGTTGGGACTTCCTTTGCCAAAGGGCTGTCCTTGGCTGCGGGAATCCCCCTGATTGAGGTGAATCACCTTACAGGCCATGTGTTAAGTCATTTTATTGATGTGGAACCGAAAACACCCAAACCGCAATTCCCTTTTCTTTGCCTGCTTGTGTCGGGAGGACATACGCAGATTTTGCAGGTGAATGCTCCGCTGACTTTTGATATACTGGGACAAACCATTGATGACGCGGTGGGAGAAGCATTTGATAAAGGTGCCAAATTGCTGGGGCTGGAATACCCCGGAGGTCCGCATATTGACAAATTGGCAGCCGAAGGAGATCCCGGGTTGTATTCTTTTGCCCGTCCTCGGATTAAAGACCTTGATTTCAGTTTTAGCGGAGTGAAAACGTCCTTTCTGTATTTTCTCAGAGACAAGCAAATGGAAGATCCGGAGTTTATTGCAGAAAACAAAGCGCATTTGGCTGCAGGACTTCAGCAAACACTGGTGGACATTCTATTGGAGAAAGTGGTAAAGGCTGTTAAAGAAACCGGTATAAGGCGGGTAGCCCTTGCCGGAGGGGTATCTGCCAATAGCGGATTACGCGACAGGATGACCCGGGAAGCAGCAAAGCGCCACTGGGAGGTCTTTATACCTCCGTTGCGCTTTACTACAGACAATGCAGCCATGATAGCCATTACCGGCTATTACAAATGGCTGGAAGGTCAATTTGCAGGATTGGATAGTACTCCGGTAACAAGAAGCAGTCTGATGACCGGGGAATAACCCGGGTTTTACATCCGGCAGGCAATCAGCTGCAGCCGGAACAGCCTTCGCAGCTTCCTGCACAGGCATCCTCGGCTCTTTCTCCGTACAGTCCCTGGATGAGTTCTTTCTCTGTGGCGTCTCTTATGTCTACCACTTTGCCTGAAAACTGAAGCTCACAGCCTGCCAGCGGATGGTTGAAGTTCATTTTTACCGAATCTTCCAAAATATCTTCTATAATTCCGTTCAGCCGGTTTCCCTGAGAATCCTGCATGGGAATGATTTTATCTTTTACCAGCAGTCCTTCTTCAATTTTTCCGTTAACCTTAAACAAATCTTTGGAAAGTTCTACAACAGCATGGGGATCTATTTCTCCGTACCCTTCTTTTGCATCTAAAGTGAAGGAAAAGAGGTCGCCTGTTTTTTTACCTTGCAATTTTTCCTCAAATGCTGCCAGTAGGTACCCAAGGCCGTATATAAATTGCATGGGTTTATCTTCCGTGACAGTTTCAATGACGTCTCCGTCAACAACAAGCGTGTAGGAAACAGATACTACTTTTTCGTCTGAAATGGTCATAATTGTTGAATTTATTAGTTTTTTAATCGTCTTATTTTATATCCCACGGCTGCTGCAAACAACGAGAAAACAGGAAGAATCAGGTTGAAAAAACAGTAGGGAAGGTAAGTGAGGGTAGCCACGTTTAAAACGGTAGACTGTGCCACAGCACATGTGTTCCAGGGAACCAGCACAGAGGTGACCGTTGCCGATTCTTCAATGGTCCGGGAAAGCAATTCCGGAGCAAAACCCTGTTTCCGGTAGCTCTCCGTGAACATGTTGGCGGGCATGATGATGGTCATATACTGATCTCCCAGTGTCATATTGAAAAAAATACATGTGCCCAGAGTAGAAGCTATGGTAGATACCGTATTCTTCATAAACTTGAGCAGGTATTGAGTAATAACATGAATCATGCCAGAGGCTGACATGACACCGGCATAGGCAATAACGCATAAAATCAGCCAAACGGTATTCATCATGCCTGCCATACCGTTTGTTGAAGTCAGGTTGTTTAAGATTTTATCTCCTGTATCAATTTCTACGTGGGAACCAATCATGGTAATGGCAGCTGCAAAGCGTCCTCCACCAATAGCGTCGCAAATTTGGGGCTGGAATAGTACAGCAGCTATAGCACCGGCCAGGGCGGAAACAAATAACGTTACAAAAGGAGGGACTTTTTTGACAACCAGGAATATGGAAATCAAAGGAATCAGAAGAAACCATCCGGAAATATTAAAGGTGTTTTGCAAAGCAAGCAACTGGGTCTGTATGTCAACGGTACTGTCTGTGGGGATGGTAAGCCCTGCAATCAGGTAGATAATCAGGCATATGATAAATACAGGTAAACTGTTTACCAGCATATACCGGATGTGGGTAAAGAGCGGTACATTGCAAAAAGAAGAAGCCAGGTTTGTTGTGTCTGAAAGCGGTGACATCTGATCTCCGAAATAGGCTCCGGAAATGATGGCTCCTGCCAGCCAGGGGGTAGGAAATCCAATGATTTGACCTGCTCCCAGCAACGCTACTCCAAAAGTGCCTACGGTACTCCAGGAGCTGCCCGTTACCAGAGATATGACACTACTTATGACAAAAGTCAACGGTAAAAATACAGCCGGATGAATAACCTTCAGGCCGTAGTAGATCATAGATGGAATAATACCACTGCACATCCAGCTTCCTATAAGAGCGCCAATGGCAATCAATATGAGGATGGCCGGGTAGGTGTTCTTCAGGTGGGTTACCATGCCCTCTTCTGCCTGCTCCCAGGTCAGACCGTAGAAGATGTGGGAAATAGCAAAGGCAATTACAGTTACAAAAAGCAATGTGAACTGGGAAGGGCCGGCTGTCACCTGGTCCCCAAATATCCGGACACACGTAAAAATAATAACAATAAGAAGAAGTAGGGGAATAAGGCTGACAAAAAGGGATGGCTTTTTCATACGTTTTGCTTATAGGCCTGCCAATTCAACATGTTCAAATAACAGAGAAGGTATGAGCCAGGAAGATGTGGTCAGGGCATCATCGCCGGCCATTATTAATTGATTCCAAAGTTCTGTCATGTTTCCTGTCATGACCATTTCGTTCACCGGGGTGGTTATTTGCCCGTTTTCAACAAGAAACCCTTCTATACCGTAAGAAAAGTCTCCCGTTGCCGAATTGCAATTTCCACCGTTAAACCCGGTTATAACCAAACCGTTGTGCATATTTCCGGCCAGGGATATCATGCTGCCGCTCCCTCCGGTAAGGATTAGAGTAGAAGGAGAAGATATGGTACAGGGCATGTTCATTTTTGCACTATAATAGGTGTTCAGGTAGAATACGTGCAATATGCCTTGATCAATAACAGTTCTCTTTTTAGTTGCGGTTCCCTCGGTATCAAAGAAGCTACAACCGGGCAACTCCATTTTATGCGGGTTATCAATAAGCGTTAACACAGAAGAGCCCACACGCTGTTCCAGTTTGTTCAACAGAAAAGAGTTTTGTTGCTGGAGTGAGGGACCGGACAGGGCGTCTATAACAGGAGCCAGCAAGGTAGATGCTGCCCGGTTTTCTACTATTACGTGGTACCGGCCCGATTTTATTTTTTGCGGATTCCTTTTGGCCAGGGCGCGTTGGAGGGCTGTGGCTGCACAGGCTTGGGGAATGGTGTGGTTGTTGTCTGTAACACCAATACCCAGCGCAGCCGGAGAGAGACCGCCTATATAATCCCAGTCAAAGGGGCGGGTGCCGTCCGAACCTTTGACCGAGCATTCGGCTGATAAACTGTACCAGGTTTCATCTGAGGTACAATCCAGGCCTGCAGAATCTTTCATATGCAACCACCTTCTGGTATCTTCAAAACGTGCAGATACGTTAATCAACGCCGGGTCTTTACCGTACACGGCATCAGCACAGGTAAACAGCAGTTCTTTTTTCTGCCGGGTACTTACTTCATCCGTAAAGGCGTTCTGCAACGGGGGACCGTTGTAACGGATTGTTTCCGGAACCAGTTTTCTGTATGGATCAGGAGCCAGCAATCTTACAGAAGCCATGGTTTGATCCAGGAGGCGGTCAATGTCGGCTGCTTCTGTTTTATTGGTGGAACATGTACCGTAACGGCCGTCTGCAAATACGTGAATTTGCAATACAGATTCAACGGCACTTTGGATTTGTTCCAGGGTGTTATTCAATACCGTAAGTCCGTCTGATTCATCCCTGACGGCTGTAACACGGGCAGCAGAGGCGCCTTTTTTTAATGCAGATTTCAGGGCGTACGCTGCTGTTTCCTGCAACAGGTCTTTTTCTTTCATATACGTCCTCCTACGGTAAGTGCATTGATAAGAACAGAAGGCATACCACACGAAACAGGACAGCTTTGCCCTTTGCCGCACGTCCACGCTCCGTTATCTATAATCAGGTTGTTGGCTACTCCGGTAATACCGGCTAAAGTTTGGGGTCCGTTGCCAATAATGTTGGTGTCTTTAATCGGTTGTGTTAATTTTCCGTTTTCAATCAGGTAGCCGCTTTTGACAAAAAAAGTAAAATCACCGGCTCCAATCTGCACTTGTCCGTTGCTGAAAGTGTCCACATACAGTCCTTTTTTTACAGAGGCAATCAAAGTTTCTTCGCAATCGGGACCGTTTTCCATATAGGTCGTACGCATGCGTGGCAGGGGCATATAGCGGAAAGATTCCCGCCTTCCGTTTCCGGTAGGGTTTGTATTGAAGAAGCGGGCCGAGATGCGGTCGTGCAAAAAAGACGTAAGTATGCCGTCCGTGACCAGGTACGTTTTCTGCGTAGGAACGCCTTCATCATCAACATTCAAAGACCCCCTGTTTCCCGGAAGGGTGCCGTCATCAACCACATGGATTCCCTGTTTGCAGACACGTTGGCCCATTTTCTCGGAAAAGACGGATTCGTTCTTTCTTATAAAATCGGCCTCAAAGGCATGTCCCACTGCCTCGTGCAATAAAATACCGGAACTGCCGGCAGACATCACAACGGGCATTTCCCCGCCTTTCGGTTGCCTGGCACCAAAGAGGAAAGCCGTCTGATCCACTACTTCCCGGGATAGTTCTTTAATGAGTTCAAGGGTCAGGAACTCGGCTCCCATACGGAATGATCGTGAAACAGAGGCTGTTTCTATTTGTCCTTCCTGTTCCATTATGCAGGTTACCCTGAGTGAGGCCAGGGGGCGTATATCTAAAAAATGTTCTCCCAGGGAGTTGTGAAATTCAATGGTTGAAGTACTGTCTGCCAGGCGTGCAATAACTTTACAAACGCGTTTGTCTGCTCCAAATACCAGGTCGTTCAGTTCGTACAGGAAAGGTATTTTTTCCTGTGCAGTAATGCTATCCCACGGAGTTTGAACCCGATACCTGTCAGGCAGGTATAATGTGGTAAACCGGTCCGGAGTCTGTACGGATGTACCTTTATCTGCAATGTAAGAAGCCGTAATGGCTGCTTTTTCCCTGTCTGCCGGCAGGGAACTTTCTGTAAAAGCATACCCGGTATTTTGGTCTTTTACTACCCGTATACCCAGACCTCCTTCGTGGAGTACCCCCACTGTGTTGACTTCTCCGTCTCTGAGCACAAGGTCGTTAGAGTACGTTTGTTCCAGGTAGAGGTCTGCATAATCTCCGCCTTTGCCAAGTGCCAGGTTTAGTAATTTTTTTGAATCTATGAGCACAATGGAAACAAAAGTAAATAAAAAATGCTACTTTTACCGTATCAAAATATAAAGTTTATGAAAAAGTACGAATGCGATTTGTGTGGGTACGTTTACGACCCTGCTGAAGGAGATCCCGATAACGGTGTTGCTCCAGGAACTGCCTTTGAAGACATCCCTGAAGATTGGGTGTGCCCGCTGTGTGGGGCCGGGAAAGAAGATTTTTCCCCTTTATAGGCTCTGTCTTTCTTGCCGGGAAGGATGGTGACGAAAAATACCGGAATATGCAGTATTGCGAGATTTCGTGCATTTAGATTATAGTATATCGTGTGTATCACAATTAAATTATGCATATGAAATCATTATCCGGTTTTTGTATTTTCGCCGTCCTTTTCGGTTTTTCTTTTATTTCCTGTTCTAAATGGGACAGAAAATCTCCTATTGACAGGCAAGATATTGTCCTGACCAAAGCCCAGCAAGAGGTGCTGGACAGCAGCCAGGTATTTGCTATTGACTTTTTCAAGGAAATGTGCAGGGAACTGGAGAAAGGCAATCTGTTTATTTCTCCCCTGAGTGCATCCATGGCGCTTTCTGCCGTAACAAACGGCGGTGCAGGAACTACCATGGAAGGTATGAAGGCAACCCTGGGGTTTGGGAACTTTTCTTTGGAACAGATGAATGATTTTTACAAAATGCTTGTTCCCGCCTTAAAAAAAGCAGACAATACTGTTGACTTGCTTGTAGCCAATGCTGCATGGATAGAGCAAACCTTTCCGGTGAAAGAGTCCTTTACGAACTCTTTGCAGGATTATTACGATGCATCTATCAACAAACTGGATTTTAACGATCCAAAATCACCTGACGTAATCAACGCTTGGTGCAGCGAAAACACAAAAGGAATGATCAAAGAGATCATTGACCGCATTGACCCGGCGTACAGGTTGTTTTACACAAATGCTCTCTACTTTAAAGGCGATTGGAAAAGTACTTTTGACAAAAAAGACAGTCGGAAAGGTCCTTTCCAAAATGCCTCGGGTCATACTTCACAAATTGTTTTTATGGAGCAGACGCAAACGCTCCGTTACTATACGAACAAGAAAGTAGCCTTGGCCGAATTGCCATACGGAAATGAAGCGTTTAGTATGGTAGTAGCCTTGCCGGCCGAAGGCATGTCTGCAGAAGACCTGGCTTTGTCCCTGGACATAGCCACGTGGAATGACTGGATGGAATCCCTTTATCCGGCCACGCTTCACGTGCGTATGCCGCGTTTTGAGTTGGCTTTTGATACAGAAGACATGATGATCCCTGTATTGGCACGTATGGGTATGGGGATTGCCTTTGACCCACTGATGGCAGATTTTTCGCACATCAGTGACATTCCGCTTTTTATAGGTATGGTTAAGCAGAGTACCCGCATTCAGGTAGATGAGAAAGGCACCGAGGCGGCTGCCGTAACCATTATTGGATTCGAACTCACTTCTGCAGGACCGGATCCGCAACCCATCCCTTTTCATGTGGACAGGCCTTTTCTGCTTTTCATCAAGGAAAAAAGCACGGGAACTATCCTGTTCTCGGGACTTATCAAGGAATTGTAATAGAGCGGGATAAAGCCGGATAAAGCCGGTCAGAAAGAAATGATTTCCTGGTACACGCGGATGGCAAAATTGTCTGTCATCCCCGCAATATAATCGATGATGGCCCTGCGGTATTGCGTTCTGTCGGAAAGGTCATAAATCAAATCGTTTTCAAACCGGGCGTCTTCCCGGGCCTTTGGATCAATAAGGCTGTATTTGATAAGCCATTCCCGGAAGTACCGTAACAGCGTAGGGAATTTATACATACTGTCCTCTATGTTCTTAAGCAAGTCGCTCCCGTAGAATGTGTCCAGAAAGTCAAAAACAGTCCGGATAATGCAGCGTGCGTATTCCTGGTAATACACCAACCGGGGGTGGAAATAGATGTGCCGGTAGTTGAACTCTTTAATTTCAACCAACAGGTCGTAATACGTGTGGGAAAAATGCATGCCTTCTTCCGGCGAGGAATGGGTACACAGATCTTTTATAAACAGTTCTATCAGGGCTGTGTTGTTGGCCACCAGGGGTTTGTTGTCTTCCACACCCCGGGGCAAGGGGACCTTACGAAGCAGTTTGTTCAGTTGTTCCAGACGGTCGGGCTCCAGCAGGTTCAGTTCAATGGCATCCTCAATATCCCGGCCCAGGTATGCAATTTTGTCCGACAACTTGACTACGCAACCTTCCCAAGTATACGGCATGTATTGGTTGGGACGTTCAATTTGCTCCAAATCAACGGCCTGAACACGGGGGTACAGTCCGTTTTCATCGGTTTCTCCGCAATGGGAAATAATTCCGTCACGTACGGCATACGTGAGCCGCAGGTTTTTATGAATTCCGTAGGCATTGGGCAGGGTAGCAATCTTATCTGCCGTGTAGAGTCCGTTTTTTTCATGCCAGAAAGAACCGTCCCATTGTTGCATGATTTCTGAAAGGAGCGTTTCTCCTTCGTGTCCAAACGGGCTGTGACCCAAATCGTGGCCCAAGGCAATGGCCTGGGTAAGTTCTGTATTCAGCCCCATGAATTTGGAAATGGTATAGCTGATGGATGCCACATGATTCACATGTTCCATGCGTGTGCAAATGTGGTCGTTCTGTGTAGCAAAAAACACCTGGGTTTTATGTTTCAGGCGGCGGTATGATGTACAGTGCAGAATGCGCGAATAGTCTCTGTAAAAGGGAGAACGTGTTTCGTCCGGTTTTTCTTCATGAGGGAAATACTCCCGGCCCCGTTGCAGGGATTGCTCCCATTTGGGGTGGGTGTGGCTCATTTGTCCTTTACTGAATAAACCGGGTGTCATTTTTTTAGTCATAAGCCGCGCAATTTTTTTTCCCATGCCCAGGCATTGGCTAGTGTTTCTTCAATAGGTTTTTCTGCTTTCCATTCCAGGATTCTGTTGGCCAGTGAAGTATCTGCCCAGACAGCTTCTACGTCGCCTGCGCGCCTTTCGGCGAATTTGTACTTCACATCTACCTTATTTACTGTGCAGAACTTCTGTACCAGCTCCAGTACCGAAAGGGGGCGTCCGGTGCCTACGTTATAGATTTCGCAGGATCCGGGACCGTTCTTTTCCTGCATCTTGTTCAGTGCGCATACATGTGCCCGGGCCAGGTCAGTTACATCTATGTAATCACGCAGGGCTGTTCCGTCCGGCGTGTTGTAATCGTTTCCAAAAATTTGTAACACATCCCTGACGCCCGCAGCTGTTTGTGTAATAAAAGGTACCAGGTTGTTGGGTACTCCGCGCGGCAATTCTCCAATGAGGGCAGAAGGATGCGCTCCAATGGGATTGAAATACCGCAGAATGATTCCTTTCAGCAGTGGGTTGGCTTTTGTGGCATCCAGCAAAATATCTTCACAAATCTTCTTGGTATTGCCGTACGGGTTGGTTGCCTTACCTCTTGGAGTATTTTCGGTAACCGGGAGGGTGTCCGGTTGTCCGTAAACAGTTGCCGAGGAGGAAAACACCATGTTACCTCCTCCGTTCTCCAGCAATACCTGAAGAACCGTAAGAAAAGAAGTGATGTTGTTGCTGTAATATACCAGAGGTTTTTCAACACTCTCTCCAACAGCCTTGTAGGCTGCAAAATGGATAACTCCGTCTATGCGGTGGTTGTTGAACAGGCTTTGCAGCTCTTCCTTTTTGCAGCAATCAACCTGGTAAAATGGCAATTTGTTATTGGTTATTTTCTCAACACCCTTCAGGCATGTTGTATCTGAATTGGACAGGTTGTCTGCAACAACAACGCGGTAGCCTGCTGCTGCCAGCTCTACAGCGGTGTGGCTTCCAATATAGCCCGTGCCTCCTGTAATGAGTATGGTTTTCATTACAACAAAGATAAGAAAAACCGGCTAAGAAATTATTTCTCAGCCGGTTTTTGGTTTATTGAAACCCAACTCTATAGGAGTATCAGGAATTGGGAGACAGGATAGCAGCCTGTGCTGCGGCTAGTCTGGCCAGGGGGATCCTGTACGGTGAGCAGGAAACGTAGGTTAGTCCCAGTTTGTAGCAGAAATGTACAGACTGAGGGTCACCTCCGTGCTCGCCGCAAATACCCAGTTCAATACCGGGGTTGGTGGAACGGCCTTTTGTCACAGCTGTTTCCATAAGCTTTCCGACTGATTCTTCATCAATGTGCTGGAAGGGGTCAAAAGGAAGTATTTTCTTATTGAGGTATTCACCCAGGAAAGAGCCGATATCGTCCCGGGAGAATCCATAAGTCATCTGGGTAAGGTCGTTTGTTCCAAATGAGAAGAATTCTGCATTGCGGGCCATTTCGTCTGCCAGCAGGGTAGCACGTGGAATTTCAATCATGGTGCCGTAAACATAGTCAAAGGTAATTCCGGACTGATCTTGTACCTGGCGGTGCACTTTATCGCAAATGGCTTTTTGATCGTCCAGTTCTTTGACGCTAAGGGTGACGGGAACCATAATCTCGGGTTTGGGATTGAACCCTTCCTTAATTAATTCTACAGCAGCGGTAAAGATGGCACGGATCTGCATTTCAGAGATCTCGGGGTAAGAGATTCCCAGACGAACGCCACGGTGTCCCATCATGGGGTTGACTTCTTTCAGCAGGTCGGAACGTTGAATAACTTCTTCTACGGTGATATTCAGTTCTTGTGCCAGTTCTTTTTGTTTTTCCGGTGTCTGAGGAACAAATTCGTGCAAAGGCGGGTCGAGTAAACGGAACGTGACGGGTAAACCGTCCATAACACGCAAGGTTTCTTTCGCAGCAACTTTTACATATGGAGCCAACTCGTCAAGGGCCAGTTGCCGTTCTGTTGTATTTTCCGACAAAATGATTTTACGCAGTTTGCTCAAAGGAGCTTCTGCGTTTAATCCGTAGAACATGTGTTCAATGCGGAAGAGTCCTATTCCTTCTGCCCCAAAATCCAAAGCTGTTTGTGCAGCTTCCGGGGTATCGGCATTGGCACGAACGCCCATGGTACGGAAAGAATCCACTATTTCCATGAAAGCTTTAAAGCGGTGGTTTTCAGAAGCATCCATCGTTTCAACTTTGGAATCGTAAACAAAGCCGCGTGTTCCGTTCAGGCTGAAAAGAGTTCCTTCCGGATACTGTTTTCCGTTGATGGTCATAACACGTTTCTTAAGATCTATGTGTACAGCCTCGCAGCCTACAATGGCGCATTTGCCCCATCCCCGGGCTACCAGAGCAGCATGGGAGGTCATACCTCCGCGGGCTGTGAGCAGTCCGTCTGCTACACGCATACCTTCCACGTCTTCCGGATTGGTTTCTTCTCTTACCAGGATTACACGTTTGCCTTGTTTGTGCCATTCAACGGCATCTTCTGCCGTAAAGACTATCTGTCCGACAGCTCCGCCGGGTCCGGCAGGAAGCCCTCTGGCTACCACTTTGGCTTTCTTTTCTGAATTGGGGTCCAGAATGGGGTGCAGCAATTCGTCCAGTTGCGCAGGAGTCACACGCATAACGGCTGTCTTGCGGTCAATAAGGCCTTCCTGAATCATGTCCATGGCCATATTCAGAGCGGCTACACCGGTGCGTTTTCCAACCCGGCACTGCAGCATCCAAAGCCGGCCTTCCTGTATGGTAAACTCAATATCCTGCATATCGCGGAAATGGGCTTCCAGGTTTTTCTGGATTTGATCCAATTCCTGGTAAGCTTGGGGCATTACCGTTTCCAGCGAAGACATATGTTTGTTTTGCTCGTTTTTTGTGGCTTCGTTGAGCGGATTGGGTGTTCTGATGCCGGCAACTACGTCTTCTCCCTGTGCATTTATAAGCCACTCGCCGTAAAAACTGGGTTCTCCGGTGGCGGGGTTACGTGAGAAGGCAACGCCTGTTGCCGAGTTCTCGCCCATATTGCCATAGACCATGGATTGTACGGAAACGGCTGTACCCCATTCGTCGGGGATGCCCTCAATCCTGCGGTATGCAATGGCGCGTTTCCCATTCCACGACTTTAGCACGGCACCTATACTGCCCCAGAGCTGGTCCATGGCGTTGTCGGGGAAAGGCTTACCCAGTACTTCCTGTACTTTTGCCTTGAATATGTCACACAAGTTTTTCAGGTCTTCTGTCGTAAGGTCTGTGTCGCTCTTGTATCCTTTTTCTACTTTCATTTTCTGAAGCAACCTGTCCAATTGCACACGAATTCCTTTTCCTTCTTCAGGCTCAACACCTTCTGCCTTTTCCATCACTACGTCTGAATACATCATGATCAGACGGCGGTAGGCATCGTACACAAACCTTGGGTTGTTTGTCTTTTTGATAAGCCCTTGAACGGTTTCTTCACACAGTCCAATGTTGAGTACTGTTTCCATCATACCGGGCATGGAACTTCTGGCACCGGAGCGGCACGACACCAACAGGGGGTTTTGAGGATCCCCAAAACGGGCTTGCATCACCGATTCTGTCTTCTTTAGTGCCTCAGCAACTTCTTCTGCCAATCCCTGAGGGTAGGAACACCCCAGGTCATAGTACTCTGTACAACATCCTGTGGTAATTGTAAAACCCGCCGGAACAGGAATTCCTAAAAGACACATTTCTGCCAGGTTAGCCCCTTTGCCACCCAGCAGGTTTCTCATAGAACCATCACCTTCGGCGGTTTTTCCTCCAAAGCTGTAAACTCGTTTAATTTTTGACATAAAATTTGTATAAGATTAGATAATAGATAAATATCTGATATTGACTTGCAAAAATACTAAAAATGTTACAATAAATTGCCTGCTAATTCAGCTAAGCGGCTTCTTTCTCCTTTTACCAGGTTTACGTGGGCAAACAAGTCTTGTCCTAACATTTTGTCAGTCAGGTAAGTAAGTCCGTTCGAGTACCTGTCCAGATATGGCTGATCTATTTGATGGATGTCTCCTGTAAAGACCAATTTGCTTCCTTCTCCGGCACGTGTAATGATGGTTTTAACTTCGTGTGGTGTAAGATTTTGTGATTCGTCAACAATGAAGAAGACCCGGGACAGGCTTCTGCCGCGTATGTAGGCCAGCGGAGAAATGAGTAGTTTTTCATTGCGCTGCATCTCCTCTATTCTTACATATTCCCGGCTGTTTGGTTTAAGGCTTCCCTTGATAACACTCAGGTTGTCCATGAGCGGTAACATATATGGGGCAAGTTTTTCTTTAATGTCTCCGGGTAAAAAACCCATTTCCTGGCTCTTAAGGGGGATCACCGGACGCGAAAGCATAATTTGGTCGTATTCTTTTTCCTGGGCGAGTGCAGCGGCAAGTGAGAGCAAGGTCTTGCCGGTTCCTGCAATTCCTGTCAGAGATACCAGGTTTACGTCCGGGTTGAGTAAGGCATCCAGGGCAAAATTCTGTTCCGCATTGCGGGGGGTGATTCCATAGGCTCTGTGGCTGGGAACCGGAATGAGGCGTTTCTGTGCTGCCTGATACCGGGCCATGGCAGATCCGTCTTTGTTTTGCAGCACGTAATATTGGTTGTCGTAGGCGTTCTTTAGTTTTAAGTCTTTGTCACTCAATCCTTGCGCTGTTTGGTATAATTTTGCCATAACTTGCGAATCAACGTTGTTTAGATTCACAATTCCTTTAGACAAGATAGAGATATTTTCTTCTTTTACCCTGCCGGTCAGGTAATCTTGTGCTTCAATACCTAAAGCTTTTGATTTGATACGCAGGTTAATGTCTTTAGTAACCAGGATCACCCGTTGTTCCGGGTTTGTTTCTTTGATGAATCGGGCAGTAGCTAAAATGCGGTGGTCGGGAGTGTCTTTGTAGAAAGAATCCCGCATATCCGAAGGGAAAGGATGTCCCAACTCTACCTTCAATTTGCCCCTGTTGTGTCCCATAGGAATCCACCCGTCCAGCATTTTATCACCCAGCACTTTGTCCAATTCACGAGAAAATTCACGGGCGTTGAAGTTAATCTGTTCGTTACCTTTCTTAAAACTATCTAATTCTTCAAGCACAATGATGGGAATGACCATGTCATTTTCTTGAAAATTACTAAGTGCTTTATGGTCGTGTAGCAGCACGTTGGTGTCTAAAACGAAAATTTTGGGAAGGGTTGACATAGACTTTGCATTTTATTAGTTAGAGTATCCTACAAAATTAATGAAAAAAGTATAATTTCGTACCGTTATGGAATACAAACAGGCAGTATCTTTTTTGATTGCACATTTTCCCCAATACCAGAAAGTTGGAATGGGCGGGTATAAACCGTATCCGGCCAGGATGCTTTCTTTGGTGGAATGGCTTGGAAACCCGCAAATGAATTATCCGTGCATTCATATTGCCGGTACAAACGGAAAAGGGTCTGTAGCTCATATGCTGGCAGCTATCCTTCAGGTATCCGGTTTGCGTGCAGGACTGTATACTTCTCCGCATCTGAAAGATTTCCGGGAAAGAATGAAGGTCAACGGTCATATGATACCGGAAGAAGAAGTCGCTTCTTTTGTTACACATTATGTTGAAAACAAAATGCAGGAAACAGGAGAAGAGAGGCCTTCTTTTTTTGATATGACCACAGCTATGGCGTTTCAGTATTTTGCCCAAGAGAAAGTAGATGTGGCGGTAATTGAAACAGGCCTGGGAGGCAGACTTGACTCTACAAACATCCTGACATCCCAATCTGTCATTTTGTCTGTCATTACCAATATAGGATTGGATCATTGCGATTTGCTGGGGCATACACTTTCTGAAATTGCCGAGGAAAAGGCCGGCATAATAAAACCGGGAGTTCCTGTTGTTTTAGGAGAATATCACCCGGAGTCCTTTCCTGTCATTAAGGAACAGGCCGGCAGATTGGGGAGTATGCTAACTTGTGCTTATGAGAATCCCGGTGTCGGTTACAGCATTGAAGGAGACAGTCTGTACCAAAGGAAAAATTTGCAAACGGCATACAGTGCCATTGAAGTCCTTAAAAAGACACAACCAAAACTTATGGAGTGCGTTACAGAGGCTTCTGTAACGGAAGGACTGGAGCACTTTGAATCCCTTACCGGTTTGCATGGGCGTTGGGAGCGGGTGGCAGAATCTCCGGCTGTAATCCTGGACACAGGACATAATGCACACGGTCTTGCTTATTTAAAGGAACAGCTTTCAAAGGAAACGTATGACCACCTGTATATTGTCTTTGGGGTGGTACGCGAGAAAGAACTGGACCGTATCGCAAATTTGCTACCGCGTGATGCCCGGTACTATTTTACACAACCGGGAATTGAAAGAGCTTTGCCTGCTGAAGACTTGTATGACTGGGCCGGGAAGCAGGGCTTGAGTGGTGAAATGATACCTTCAGTTCAGGATGCGTTTAAAAAGGCATGTGCAACAGCTTCTCCACAAGATATGATTCTTGTAGGAGGCAGCACTTTTACAGTTGCCGATGTGGTAGAAATTTTTTTTGCAAGGAAAGAAAATAAATCTATCTTTGCAGTCCCTTTGGGAGCTTAGCTCAGCTGGTTTAGAGCACCTGCCTTACAAGCAGGGGGTCGAGAGTTCGAATCTCCCAGCTCCCACTAATAAAACCTCTCATTCACAAAGCATTTGATTTGAATGAGAGGTTTTTTCTTGTTTGAGTATGCAATCTTTCCAGCCTATAGCGTTGATCATACGCATCCAATGCAGTGCCTGACTGCGTGTACGGAATAGTTGTGTTACGTAATAGTACTGTCCGTCTTTACCACAAACAGCAACAATATCCAGATTTGGCAGTTTTTGTATGAGAGGAGCAAAGTAACGTTCCGGATGTTCCAGTGGTTTGTTCAGGACGAGGAACTGCAGGCGGTATCCGCCTTCTGTCACCAGCTCTTCTTGAATAGGCACTTCTTCTGTCCGGCGGACGGGTACTACGGGCCTGGCGGGGGTGGTAGTCGGTTTTACAGCCACAGGTACGGGCTTAGCAGTTGTGGTATCCGGTTTTGCCACCACAGGTGCGGGTTTGGCAGTTGTAGTATCCGGTTTTGCCACCACAGGTACGGGTTTGGCAGGGGTGTTGGAGTCGATGGTAAATTCCAAATCGTAAATGAAATCACCATCAATGCTAGGCTGAATAGTAAAAGGTATAAAGCCGGGCGATGCGGTCATATCCAGTTTTTCCATTTGTTGCGGATCGACGGCAGCCAGGAAATCGCCGGGGGGAAGTCCAATGTAACTGAAATAACCATCCTGTTCTGACATGGTAGTGGCATACAGAACTGTATCCTTGTTGTAGAAATGTACTGTAATCCTGCCTTGTCCGCGCAGGGTATTATCATCACGTTTATATACTTGTCCGGATGCTTCGCCCATAACCACAATGGGGATATCCAAACGTTTGAACTGGTTGGGGTCAACTTTTACACTTAAAGTTTTATTGGACAGTTTCCAGGAAATGTTATCCAGCTTGCTGCCGTCAAGTGTAACCAGATATTCTGTATAAGGCTGCAGGTCGTAAACGCGGGTAAGCGTATCACGTTCGTTGTAGCGCGTTCTTCCGCCACTAACCCTGACTTCCAGTCCGAACACCTTGGGCTCACCTTCGTCCCTGACTCCGTTCCAGTTCAGGTCAAGGAAAGGACGCAGTACCATACCTCCTTTTCCTACGCTGCTTCTATTATTCAGGCCTATGTATTTTGTGCGGGCGTCTGCCATCAGGCTACCGCTTGCTGTTTCAACAAAAGAATATGTTTGATTGCTTCTGCGGGCAGAAAATCCAATTTGTGCAAAAGAAAAATCGTAGCGCATCCCCAGTTCCAGGTTGGAAGAACCGTAAATAAAATTTCTTTCATAAGAAACATTGATATACCCATTGGAACGGATTCTTTTTTCCAGCGCCATTCTGGCAGACACAAATTTTCCCTGTGTGTAGCTGAATTGTGTTTGTGGTGTTAGAATAAAAGATGCCGGAAGCCGGATGGACATGGACAGGTTGCTGTAAACGTTGGCGTTGGAAAAAGCGGAGAAAGAAGCAAATGTGGTTAGGTTGGTACTGATTCCCATAAAGTTGCCGGATAACAGGAGTTCGGCTGTGGTGTATTTGCTGTTGGGCATGATAATTTGGTTCAGTCCCATACGGGTGTATAAAGAAAATCCCCGGGCTCTTATGGGAATTGACAGCATAATCCTCCTTTCTTCTAAGTAATTGGTGTTGATGGCGGTTTGCTCTTTGTTGTATTTTATATAGTTGGCTTCCAATTGGATATCTGACGGTAGACGCCAGTTTAGGATTCCCTTAACATAAACACCATGGATGTATTGACCGGTTAGTAACAGGCTGGGAGCCAGTCTGACAGACGTGTGAACAAAAGGCATTACAGGAGATGATGTGACAGAAGACAGGTATTCCACACCGGCTCCTATAGTCATAAAACGTGCTACCCCGTAGTCCATATCTACTCTTGAGAAACGGCTCCAAAGCGAGTCTTCCACCACTCCGGCCGATATCCTGTACTCAAACGTACCGGTAGGAAGAAAATTGTAGGGTATATTGATGGTCTGCTCTTTGTAGCGTTCTTCACCCCAAGGGCCGTAAAATTGCAGTTTAACGTTGGTGTTCCCATAGATCATGGGTACTTCAAAAGAATAGAATCCGGAGGCATCGGCCGTCTGGTAATCTATCAGTACGTTGTTCACATACAATTCAACCGTCCAGCCGGGTTCTGTAACATCGCTCAGGGTATAAGTCCCAAAGGACTGGCGGTATGTTGTGGGGGTATTGGTAAGCTGCACGCCCAACACGGGAGAACTTATGGTAGAAGTGGCAAATGTGCTGATTTTTCCTAAAGTTGCCTGTCGCATTACTTTAAGATCGTTGTTGACAAACCGCCATTCGTAGAATTGGTTTCTGCTCTGAAATCCGCTTCTGGTATCGTAGTTTAGACGGATATTTGTTTCTCCTCCTGCTACAACACCTCCCAGGTTCAGTGCCAGGCGGGCTTCTGAAGAACCTCCTATTTGTTGTGTCATGATAGCATTCCAGTCTGCCATCCCAAAATGCAGGAGCGGGTATTTTCTTCCAATGGTCGTATCTGCAACAATGTCTCCCCGGAACTTACCCAGGTTTTTTCTCATCTGTTCCTGGCGCATTTCCCGGACTACCGGCAGTTCCATACTGGTATTCATAGTTACGGAAAGGCTTCTGAAACTGAAACTGCAATCCAGACCAAAAATTTGCCCGAAATACTCAATTTTCAGAAACAAGTCGGTTTCTGTTCTGATAAAATCAGACGGTTTCAACAGGTGTTCCTTGTTTTTGTAAACAATTTTGTGGTTTATACGGTCAATTTCGTAGGGGGCGTCTTCTGTAATAAAAAAACCATTGATGGAATTGAACCCGGCAGTGTACGTGTTTTTAATTTTCAGAAAATCAAAAATTTCCAGAATTGACAGGTATACACCTGTTTCGCCTAAAATAGCTCCAATATCTGCTCCTCCAATCCGGGGAACAGAAAAATATATGACCATTTCTTCCAGGTGTTCTTCCTCGTCTGTTTGTGCAGCAGCATGCACCGGCAACAGTAACAAAGTAACTGTTGCCAGAAACAGGACAAAGTATCCGGCAAAATGCTTGTACTCAGAGCGTAAAGAAGGGTGAAGCATTAAAAATATATTGCAAATTTCACAAAAGTAATGAAATTTACAATATATAAAGAAAACCCTTGAAAAGTAATGATTAGTCGTAGGCAAGGATAAAGCTGTAGGATCCTTCATAGATGCCAAATCCTCTTTCATACAATGTGTTGACATTACTTGTCAATTGCAGTGTCTGGTCTGTTGTATTCCCAAGGGACGCGAAGGAGGTCTCTACCACAAGGGATTCTCCTTCAAAACCGGTAATTGTAGCAGGTGTTAACACAACCTGGTAGGCTGACCGGTTACCGGACTGAATAGTTATTTCTCCTAAAACGAATGAATGTAAATCCATTTCAGATGCGAAATCGGGAGAATTAGTATAGAATTGGGAATAAGAAATCTGCGAAGGAATATTCGCAGCATCAACAATTTCGGCTGAAACATGACCTGTTACTACTACCTGAGCTTTTGTTGGTAATGTAAGTAACATACTCAGGCACAAAGCGGATAAGATAACAATAGTTTTCATAGCCACAAAGACAAAAACGTACACATTAAAAGTAAAACTTTTTATCGTTTTTACCAAAAAAAATGCAATACAGCAAGTTTTTTTAACTTTGTTTTGGATCGCTTGCTTATGGTTTCGGTAATACTATCTACATACAATCAGCCCGGTAGCCTGCAATTGGTTTTATGGGGGTATGAAACACAGACGTATAAAAATTTTGAGCTGCTTGTTGCTAATGACGGATCGGGCAGCGAGACAAGTGACGTAGTGGAACAGATGCAAAAAAAAGTCAGTTATCCCTTGATACATGTGTTCCACGAGGACAAAGGGTTCCGCAAGTGTACCATTTTAAACAAGGCCCTGGCCAGGAGCCGGGGCCGTTATCTGGTATTTAGCGACGGAGATATTATCCCCCGTTCGGATTTTTTGGAAATGCATATAAGAATGCGTGAAGAGGGCAGGTTCCTTTCGGGAGGTACGGTGCGTCTTCCGGAAGGGTTTTTGGGAAAGATAAACAAACAGGAAATAGAAGAAGGTGTGTGTTTTAACAGAAAGTGGCTGGAGGGAAACGGATTAAAAAAATCGTATAAAAACGGCAAATTGTCTGTCTGTGGTTGGCAGGCTCGTTTGATGAATAGTATAACACCCGCAAAAGCTACCTGGAACGGAGGTAATGCTTCCGGATGGAGGAAAGACCTGGTAGCAACAGGAGGATTTGATGAACGGTTGCAGTACGGGGGAGAGGACAGGGAGCTTGGGGAAAGGTTGGAGAGAATGGGAATCAGAGGAAAGCAGGTAAGGTATACTGCCATAACTTTACATCTGGACCATCCGCGGAATTATGTTTCTGTTGCAGGGTTGCAGTATAACAGAAGAATCCGCAAAGAGAACAAAAGAAATAAGATTACACGTACAGCCTACGGATTGACTACCGGCGTCTGGAAAACAGAGTTATATAATACAACAAGGTAGCCAGGGAAGTGATAGCTGCTACAACATAAGTGTAAGCAGCAGACTTGAGGGCATCGGCAGCCATGGGATGGGTTTCGTAGTTGGTTATTCCTGTTGTATTGAGCCAGGCAAGTGCTCTTTTACTTGCATTAATCTCTACGGGCAGTGTAATAAAACTGAATAAGGTTGTCATGGCAAAAAGAACAATTCCGGTAAGCATTAGCTGAGGAAATGTGTTGATCATGATCATGCCGGCGAGAATGAGTAACATGACCCACTGCGAGGCAAAATGTACTGCAGGCACTAATGCCGAGCGCATCTTTAGCGGTGCGTATCCTGTTGCGTGTTGCAGGGCGTGTCCACATTCATGAGCGGCAACAGCGGCAGCCATGATGCTGTTGCTGCCATACACACCTTCACTCAGGTTAACAGTATGTGTTGTAGGGTTGTAATGGTCTGTTAATCTACCACGTACAGAAATAACCTGCACGTCCGTGATGCCATTTTCAGCCAGCATTTTACGAGCGACGTCCGCTCCCGTAAGTCCTGCAGAAATACTAATTTTTGAGTATTTTCTGAATTTTGACTGCAATGTATATTGTACAATCCAGCTGAGAAGAGCTGTTCCAATGAAAATAATCCAATAAAGAGATACAGATGAAGTTGCTTCCATGTCTTTTTTTACAAGCAATAAGAGCAAATATAATGCCGAGTGTAATTATTTGTATATTTGTATAATTAACCCAATGATTATGTCAGTTTTAAACAAATTCAAAACCATTGTTTTGACGGTTGGCGCTTTAGGTGCCATATTGTCATGTGGAGCCCGATATACCTACGAAACAGTAGAGGGTGATCCGTTGAACGCACGCATATATACTTTAGATAACGGTCTGAAAGTATATATGACGGTAAACAAAGAAACTCCCAGAATTCAGACGTACATTGCCGTCAAGGTGGGATCAAAAGATGACCCGGCAGAAACGACGGGACTTGCACACTACTTTGAACACCTTATGTTCAAGGGAACCAGCACATTTGGTACACAAAATTACGAACTGGAAAAGCCGTTGCTGGACCAGATCGAGGCTTTGTTTGAGGAATACAGAGCTACGAAAGACCCGGTACTGCGGAAGGATATTTACCGCCGCATAGACAGTGTCTCCCTGGAGGCGTCTACCTATTCCATTCCCAATGAGTACGATAAACTGATGTCGGCTATTGGGGCCACAGGAACGAACGCCGGTACCAGCTACGACCAGACCGTGTATATAGAGGACATTCCCTCTAATCAGATAAGAAACTGGGCAAAGATACAGGCAGAGCGTTTTAAGGACAATGTAATCCGTGGTTTTCATACAGAATTGGAAACGGTCTATGAAGAGAGCAACATGTATTCCACCATGGACAGTGACAAAGTACTGGAGCAATTGCTGGCTGCGCTGTTCCCTTCCCATCCTTACGGTACACAAACCGTATTGGGAACACAGGAGCATTTAAAAAATCCCTCCATTACAAACATCAAAAATTATTACAAAACGTATTACGTTCCCAACAATGTGGCCATTTGTCTGTCGGGTGACTTTAATCCCAACGAGATGATCGCTGTTATTGACAAATATTTTGGCTCATGGGAACCCAATCCGGATATTCCCGACCGTACCCCTGCTCCGGAGGAGCCTGTTAAGGGGCCGTTGACGTACAATGTCTGGGGACAGGAATCTGCTTATGTTACTATGGGTTGGCAAGGCCCCCATGTGGCCTCCGATGAGGATGCCTTATTTACTGTACTTGGGGAAGTACTGAGCAACGGTACGGCCGGAATTATGGACCTGGATCTGAACCAGCAACAGAAAGTGTTGCAGGCCATGACTTTTGCTTATATGCTGGCAGACCGCAGTCTGCTGGTAATGCAGGGCAATCCCAGGCAGGGACAAAAACTGGAAGAAGTGAAGGAGTTGATGCTGGGAAGTCTGGATAAGGTCAGGAAAGGTGATTTTGATGAATCCCTGCTTACTGCCATCATTAACAATTACAAACTAAATATGATGCGGAGGCTGGAAAATAACAGAGGACGTGCCAACATGTTTGTAAGCTCCTTTATAAACAGTATTCCCTGGGAAAAGCAGGTGCAGTTTATTGAAAGGATGGAAGCCGTTACAAAAGAAGATTTAGTAGCGTTTACCAAGGAGTATTTCAAGGATGACAATTATGCCGTTGTTTATAAGAAGCAAGGCTCCGATCTCTCTTATAAAAAAATTGAAAAACCGGAAATTACTCCCATTCACATGAACCGGGATACGTCATCGGCCTTCTTGAAAGAAGTACAGGCTTCTAAAATCAAACCCATAAAACCGGTATTTGTAGATTTTAATAAGGACTTTAAAAAACAAACGCTTGCTGAAGGAGTGCATATGGTTTACGTTCCCAATACGTTGAACGACATGTTTACACTTTCACTTGTTTTTGAGGTGGGCAGCAACCACGACAACGCCCTGCCGGTGGCCTTTGATTACTTGAATTACCTGGGCACATCCGAAAAGAGTGCAGAAGACATCAAAAGGGCTTTCTATGAGATGGCTTGTTCGTTTTATGCCTCGGTATCACAAAATACGTGTACTATTACTCTGAGTGGGCTGGCAGAAAATATGGAGCCGGCGCTGGAGCTTCTTCTGGAATTGGGCTTGGATGCCCAGCCGGACGAGGTGGTATATAAATCATTGGTTAATAATATATTAAAAAATAGAACCGATATTAAAACAGATCAAAGAACCTGTTTCCAACGTTTGCAAATGTATGTTCAGTACGGACCGGAGAATCCCTCTACGCTCCTTATTCCGGAAAAGGATCTAGTGGAAACAGAGCCTGCAACCCTGACAGAAAAGATACGCGATTTACTTTCATACCAGGTGGACGTGTATTACTACGGTCCTGAAAGTATAGAAAAAGCAGGTGAGATTTTTACATCGGTGTATCCTGTACCTGATGCTCCCCTGCAAACTCCGGAGAAAATATATTTTAAACCGCAGATTACTTTGGATAACAAAGTATATCTGGCCCCGTACGAAGCCAACCAACTGTACTATGCGTCGTATTCTGCCCGGGAAGGAGAGACGTTTGACAACGTTCCTTATACATTGGCAAGAATGTATAACGAATATTTTGGATCTTCTATGAATGCTATTGTTTTCCAGGAAATGAGAGAAGCCAGGGGGTTGGCATACAGCGCCAGTGCACGGTTTAATGAGCCGTCACGCATTGAGTCAGATTTTCCCTATATTTTTTCCAGTTTTATAGCAACGCAGAACGATAAGATGGCCGAAGCCATGGAAGCTTTCCATACTATCATTAATGAAATGCCGGAATCTGAGAAATCGTTTGCGCTAGCTAAGGAAGGTTTGATAAGCACCTTGCGAACTGATCGGATTACGGGAAGGGCTTTGTTGAATTTTTACCGTCAATCCAAAGACAGAGACTTGTGGAAAGATATGAGAAAAGAAGTGTTTGAAAAAGTGCAACACATTGAACTTAAAGATATTGCCGAGTTTCAAAAAACATGGATTGCAAACAGACCTACTGTTTATTGCATTTTAAGTGATATTAAGGCACTGGACCTGGACTATCTTTCCGGATACGGAGAAGTCGTGCCATTGGATTTAAAGGACATTTTTGGTTACTAAACGTTTCATAGAACAATAAAGGCCGTTTGTTGGTGAAAAGAACGAATTCGTAGATAATTCGGCATTTCACAGGAATCCTGTTTGTGTTTCTTGGTTTGGACAGTTAACTTTGTAATCAGGATAAATAATGAATGGTTTTTTGAACTAAAAACGTACACAAAAAAAGATGCGAAATCTGTTTTACAGGCGGGAGGTCAAATCCCGCCTTTTTTTATATCAATACTTAGTTAAATTTGTATATTCGTCAACGAATTCTATGGCTGAGCATAACGAATACCAAATTGAAAAAGAACTTAGAAAACTAAGAAGGCTGGAAAACCTGACCTTGTGGGGTATTATCAGTGTAGCTTTTCTTACCCCCTTATTGTTTCAGCAGCATGTTTTTGCTCTTTGGGTCATGCTATCTCCTTTTTTTATTGGTTTGCTGCTGCATCATTATGTATACGTTCCTTTTTTTCTGTTTAAAGAACATTTCTTTACGTACTTGTTTCTTTTTTCTACTTTATGTTTTTCTACTTTATGGCTGGGTATTGTATTTAGCTGTGAGGCTATTGTTGATATAATAGAGGTAAAGTACGGAATCCGCTGGGTTAATTTTATCCCTTATGAATCTACGTTACTAAGCAACTTTATTATTGCTCTGTTTCTTCTGGGTATGAATACCGCACTAAGGCTTGTGTTTCGTAGCATCAAAGATAAGATGTTGACAAATGAAGCGGATACAAAATTAATGAGGTACAAAATGGAATTTTTACAATTTCAGATCAGCCCTCATTTTCTCATGAATACACTGAATAACATACATGCCTTAGTAGGTACGGATGAAGAGAAAGCCAAAGAGGCCATAGTGAGTCTGTCCCGCCTTTTACGTCATATGCTGTATGAAAGCACGCCGGATACGACCATATCTTTTGAAAGGCAAATGGAAATATTCAGGGCTTATTGCAATTTGAACCTGCTGCGTTACGGAGACAATGTAAAACTAAGCATAACGGTACCCAGGGATATGCCCAATATACAGCTGCCACCGCTAATCATGATTGTTTTTATAGAGAATGCCTTTAAACATGGAATTGTATATGGAGAAGATACGTACATTGCTATGAATTTTTGGGTAGAGCCCGGCATGTTTCATTTTTCAATTACCAATACAATATTTCCCGATAAACCAAAAGCTGTTAAAGAGGGGGGAGTGGGCATTAAGAATGTTAAGGAGCGATTGAGCCTGCTGTATGGAAACAATTATAAACTGACCATGGATGCAACAGAATCGGAATTTATTGTACATTTACAACTCCCACTAACTAAATAGTATATGAAAATCAGGTGTATTGCTATAGATGATGAACCTCTTGCTCTTCAACAAATAGCTATGTACGTTGGGAAAATACCCTATTTGGAGCTCGTGAGAGCTTGTGCCGGTCCCACAGAGGCTATGGAAGTTATGGCAACGGAAAAAATCGATGCCATTTTTACCGATATAGAAATGCCTGATATCAACGGTATGGAGTACATACGTTCCTTAAAAGAAAAACCCATTATTGTATTTGTTACAGCCTATTCGGATTTTGCTGTAGAGGGGTTTAAAGCAGATGCAACAGACTACCTGCTTAAACCGTTTAGCTTGACAGATTTCATGAGGAGTGCAGAAAAGGTGAAACAACAATACGAGCTTAGGAATGCAGTTTCCCTGGTCACTTCGGATGAAAACAAGGCAGCCAACAAATGGGACAGTGAATATGTATTTGTCAGAGCAGATTCCCGTACGGTAAGACTTCAAATATCCGATATCCAATATATTGAGAGCAGAAAGGAGTATGTGATTATCTTTTTAGAAAACAGCAAACCGGTAATGACACTTTTTAGTCTGAAAAGCATAGAAGAACGTTTGCCAAAAGACTCCTTTATGAGGGTACACAGGTCTTTTATTGTGAATCTGAAAAAAATTACGGAAGTAGTTCAGAATCGTATTGTTTTCAACAAAGAAGCCAGTGTGCCTATTGGAGATCAATATAAGAAAGATTTCCAGGAATTTTTAAATCAATTCTTTCTGAAGTAGTTTGGTATGTGGCATATCGTGCAAAGTTTGCGTCCCCGAACCTTATTTCTGTCTGTTTCTTCTATTCTGACGGGGGTTCTCCTGGCCCGCAAACAAGGTTTTTTCTCACGGCCTGTGTTTTTTTTTCTATTGCTTACGGGCTGCCTTTTACAGGCTTTGTCCAACCTTGTTAACGAATTGGGTGATTGGGAAAAAGGTACGGATAAGGTACAAACATCCAGAAAGCCTTTAAGTCTGCAAAGCAATACAATAAAGGAAAGACAGTTTAAGTACTTGATAGTCTTTATGGCTTTGCTTGCTGTGGGATCCGGTCTGGTTCTTATACGGATTGCCTGCGGTTCTTTTGTACGTTTGGACTCTTTGTTGTTTCTGGTTGCCGGAGCCGTATCCGTTGCTGCCGCCATATTGTATTCTTTAGGTAAAAAACCTTATGGTTATTATGGAGCAGGAGACCTGGCTGTTTTTCTGTTCTTTGGTCCTGTGGCTGTTGCGGGAAGCTATTACCTGATGGCCGGGGCTTTAGATCTACGTGTTTTTTACATTGCAACCGCTGTTGGTTTGCTATGCACAGCGGTGTTGAACGTTAACAACATCAGGGATTTTGAAAACGACAAAAACTATGGAAAACGTACTTTTGCTGTAATCTTATCAGAAGCAGGAGGTATTCGTGGTACGGCACCGGCAAAAGTATATCAAGGGTTGCTGCTTGTTTGTGCTTTGTTGTTGTCTGTTGTTTTTGCCTTCCCGATAGGCCGGCGTGGTTTTATGTTTCTGGCTTCGGTACCGTTTTTTATCCTACACCTTATATGGGTAAAGAGTAAAGAAGGACCGGCTCTGGACAAAGCCCTACCCATCCTGGTGGCGGGCATTTTTGTTTATGCTCTTTCTTTCCTGTAAGTTGTGTGTTACTTTAAACGCTTTCTTTTAGGATACGTAATGCGGGAATGGTATATTTCCTGAATTTGAACGTTCAGGATTTCTTTTATTTTTCGTAATTCCCTGTACGTAATATCTGCATTCTGAAGCTGTTCCTCAGAAACCTGTTGGCGGACCATTTTGTCAACCATGGCAGAAATATTTTCCGGGGTATAATCTTTCAGACTCCTGCAAGCCGCTTCAACTGCATCTGCAAGCATAACTACTACGTGTTCACGTGTTGTTGGGAGTTGCCCTTCGTAGGTGAAATCTTCCACATTTTCCGGATCTCCGCCTTCGTTGCACCAGGCAGTATAAAACGCCTCTGTGCGGGTTCTTCCATGATGTGTTTCTATGAAATCAGTAATAAGCACCGGGAGACCGAATTTTTTTGCGATATTTTTTCCGTCCTCAACATGTTGAATGATAATTCGTGCGCTTTCTCTTGGATTGAGTAACGAGTGGGGGTTAAAGCCGGCTGTTTGATTCTCTGTAAAGTACTGAGGATTATTAATTTTTCCAATATCATGATATAAAGCTCCTACGCGGCATAAGAGCGCATTAGCTCCGATATTGCGGGCTGCCATTTCTGCCAGGTTAGCTACTTGCAACGAATGCTGCATGGTTCCCGGAGCTTTTTCAGACAATTCCCGAAGTGCTTTATTGCCGGTATCGGCCAGATCCCTCAAGCGGGAAAGGGAGACAAAACCAAAAATCTTTTCGAAAAGAAAGACCAAAGGATAAGAGGCTACCATGAGGATGGAAGCCATTCCGTAGTTCTTGAAAATCATACCACTCAGCTGCTCAAAAGAACCCTCGGAAATTAGGTGAAAAGAAATATCCGAAATTAAATAAGCAAAAAATACAAGCAAGGCAGACATGAACTGCTGCCAACCACTTCCCCAGAATTTAAAAACAAATACAGCAACACCTCCGGCCATGATGTTAATCAGAAGCAACTGGTAGCTGTCAGTGATGATAGCTAACGGTATCAGAAAAACAATATACAAAGGCAGGGAAAGACGTGTAGGGAAAAAAGAGTCCATAAAAAGGACAATAACAGGAAAAGGAAGCAGGTACAGGAATGAGGGTTCAATTTTGTACAGGAGGGCTGCTCCGGCAACTGTCAGAACAAATAGAAAGAGAATGAAAACAATTTCCGGAATGCGTTGGAGTATCTGTGGTGAAATAGCTTTAATGAGAATAAAAATGAGGAATAAAGAAAGAATTATCCACAACGTCTGGCCAATAATCAACAGAATGATGTTGCCGGAAAAACCAATTTTTGTGCTGTATTCTGCTCGTAACGAATTCAGTATCTGTTCTGAGTAACCTGTAACTACTTCTCCTTTGCTGATAATGCGTTGCCCTGTGTGGACAATTCCCTTCGTAAGCGAAATATCCTGTAAGCTGCTTGCCTGCACTGCATGGGTTGTACCCTCGTCGTAAAGCAGATTTGGGGTAAGAAAAATGGTGAGATCTATGCCGGAAGCTACAATAATGGCAGATTCTGAACGCGAAAATTTTTCAATGCCGTTGAGAAAGGCTTCTTTGGCAGCTGTGAGAGAAAAGATATCTGTCAAGGGTTTTTTATCTGCCATTTTCCCGTGTACAACTGCCAGTCCGGTTTCCGGATTCAATTCATTGAATCGGGCATCGTCCAGGATACCCCGGCTGTAAATATTTTTATACAAGGAAAGAAGTTTGCTTAATATTTCATCGGGCAGAAGAGCTTGTTCCGCTTCTGCAGAAAATGATCTGAGCTGTTCCGCTTCAATGTCCGGTTTTAATAAGAAGTAGGGGGTAAAATTGCGTGTAATTTTGTCACGTTCTGTCCGTAGTTCTTCGTCTGTTTTTAGAATAGGAAAATCAAACGATGCGTCCAGATTTTCATACATCCATGGACTTCCTTTCTGGAATTGGTATTTGAATTGTCCTTCGCGCGGCAGGGAGATTACAATAAGTACGGCTGCAATTATGAAAATAAGCGGAATAAGTATTTTTTCTTTTTCTTTTTTAGTCATTTATTTTTTCTCTTTGGCAAATGGAAGTATAAGGACAATAGGTACAATTTTCAGAAACTTCTGTTTGTTTAAATGGTACGCTAAAATTAAACAATTCTTTTAAAAGAGCGTCCAGTTGTGCTAAAAATTCTTCTTGTAATGAAGCCAGTGCCGGCCGGGAGTTCAAGGTATTTTTATTATAAATAATGAATCCGTCTGATGGGGATGAAAGAGGAGCATTCAGGTAAAATACCAAAGGTATAGGTAATGCTGACTTATTTATTTGATCACCAAACAGGTATGTATAACATAATACCTGGAAAATATCTCCGTTCTTTTGTGATAATTCAGGGGAAAACAGATCTTCTATGCGGTTGAATGTATTTTTCTTCATTCCGGTCTTATAATCTATCAGATAGACTTGTCCCTCTTTTCTGTCAATCCGGTCAACTACTCCTGTTATGGCCACATGTTTGAAAGTTGCCGCATATTTTTTTTCTGTTGCCAATACCGTAAACGGCGCCCGTCCGGCGTCGTAAGTAACAAAACGTTTGGTGTAAAAGGTGGCTATTTCATCAAAAAGAACTTGTTCTCCTATACATGCTGTACCGGTGTCTTGCTGTTGCCGTGTCCTGTGAATCAGGTGTAGCACATCTTCTTTTTCAAGTGTTTTACCCACAACAGGACGGTACAATTGTTCCAGTGCAGCATGAGCTTTGTTTCCTATTTGCAGGGTGTCGGATAAGCCGGGTAAAATTTCAGGTTCTTTTAAAGACTTAATGTTGGTAAAGAAAAACTGCAAAGGACAACGGATATAGGACAGCAAAGCCGTTGGACTGAGGGTTTTCCCCGATTCCGGATACAAGTAAGCTTGCAACCGGTCTTTTATTTCGTCTTTTTTATAAACAACAAGAGGTTTGATTTGAGGTATTTTATAATCAAAGACAAGCGGTGTATATGTAACGGAAATATTGGGAAGTTCATGAGAAATCTGACGTACAAAACGGCTGATTTCTCCTCCATAAGCCGAGTCGGGGTTGCTGTTGTAAATCAAAAAAACCTTTTTGGCTCGTTGCAGAAGCCTGTAAAAATAATAGGCACGGATTGCCGTATGTTGTTCGGCAGCAGGAAGTCCAAAGGCTTTGCGTAAGTTGTAAGGAATAACAGATTGTTCCTTGTAGGACCTGGGTAGCAGGTTGTCTTGTGAAGATATGAGAATCAGGTTTTCAAAATCCAGACATCTTGTTTCCAGCAGTCCCATGATTTGTAGGCCTGATAAAGGTTCTCCGCTGAAAGGTATTGTTGCCAAAGACAATTGCTGCCTGGTAAAATCGGCAAATACAGACGGGTTTATTTCCAGTCCCGAATTGCAAACGGATTGGTACAACCTGTTGATTTGTGTTTTTGTTTCTCCGGCCACCGTGGCTAATAAAGGATCAGCAGACGTCAGAGCAGGGGATTGTTCTGTTCGTTCAATGGTGTGTAGAAGAATTTCATACAGTTCTTGCGTGTCTTTGGGAACATGCTTCAGTACGTCTTCCAGACCCAGAGCCTGTACATAAGGATGCATGTTGACCGGCAAAAAATCCCTGCCTTCTTTTGGCTGAAAAAAATAGTACAACAACGATTGAATCAAAGAAAATAAGGACGTTTGGGAAAGAGGGAAACCCATAGTGGCATTCATCTGTTCTTTTTCATCCGCATTGCTTCCCAAAGCGTAAAGCAGAGGCACCAAAAGGTCTTCATCCGAAAGGACTACGGCTGTGTTTGTTGTAAAAGGTAAGGAATACTCTTTGAGGATTTGAGGGACAATTCTGGCCTGCATAACCCGGGATGGTACAGAGATAACCTGAATACCTTCTTTTTTGCTTTGCAGGAGATCTGTCCGGGACGGATCCTCAACGGAAGGAAATTCTTTGATGTTGTTTCTGAGGAACATGCCTGCTTCCTGTAGGGTGTCCTCTGTGTAAAAAGAGTCGTAATCCCAGAAAAAAGCGGCCTTGTTTTTATCTTTTAGAAAATGAAATAGTTTTTTTTCACAAGGATTTAGTGCATTAAAGCCTATAAAAACGAATTTGCTGAAAGATTCTGTGTAGCCGTTGCCGGTATTGCTTTCTAACTCTTGAACCATTTTCTTGTACAACAATCCTTCATAGGCAAGTCCCTTGTTATTAAGCACCCGGTTAAATTGTGAATAAAGTTCCGGAAGAATTTCCCACAGTGTAATAAAATGTTTGTTCAGAGGATGGTTGGAACGGTTGGAAAATGCAGACCAAAAAGAAGCCAGTGCTGTTTTTTGCTCTGTGGATAAAAAGCTGTAATCGTTCTCTATTTGTTGGAGATCCCGTACGTTGTGAAATAAAACTTCCGGGTTCAGCAAGTATTTATCTGCCTGATCAAAGTCGTGTAAAAGTGTATTTCCTAAAAACACGAACTGTTCCAGGTTTTCTGTTTTACCTGTAAGCTCTTTATATACCTTAAATAATTCCAGGAGCAGCACATATGGATCGGAAGCCCTTTGTCCTGTCTGTTTTTCAATAAGTTGGGTGATTCCAAGAACAGTCGGCATCCATATTTCCCGTTCCGGGATAACCGACAGTTCTTTTTGGAAAAAAAGAGCGGCTCTGCGGCCGGGAAATACCAGGCAACAGGCTCCAATATTCTCTTTGTATTGTTGGTAAAGTGTTTGGGCAGTATGCGCAAGAAAAGAAGTGTGGCTCATCTCTTTTGCCTGAAATACTCAGCTGTTCCTCTTATTCCCCGGAAAGAGCCTGTGTCACTATAAATATGTCCTATAGAAGACTGCATAGCATTGTAATAAAAAATCAGGGTTGTATCTTCAGCAGCATCTCCGGTGGCCGGAATATAAGAGACTTCAATTGCGTTACCATGGCTGTCATACGAATACAAAAAGAGGCCTGTTTGTTCCCATTTTTGGTGCTCTTTATTCCAGAACTCCCGTGTGTCTTTTACAGCGTTCTTTTTTTTGTTGTACGTATAGACCTGTCTTGAAGCTGAGATCCATTCTTTTTCTTGTGTATCCCAGTTGCCTGTTTTTTCCTCCAGCAGTTTGCCTTGTGCATCGTAAGAAAAAGAATGTCTGGCGTGGTTGTACCAATTTTCTCCATCCCACACTTCCCTGACAACAAAAAGTAACTGATCTGTTTCATTCCGGATATAATGGTCTTTAAACACATTGTTCCAGCTTTGGGATTCTATGGTAAAATCCTGATGAATTTGGGTTTCCGGTAAAGCAGACCGGATGTCATAATGATATTGAATGCGGGACAGGTACAGCCATTTTCCGGTAACCGAATCAAGTTGTTCTTTAGTAGAACCGGACAGGTAGCCGTTTGCGTCATAGGCATAGGAGATGCGGTATTCTTTATACCAGGAAAGCCTATCGGCGTCGTATGTTTCTTTTGTTTCGGTAAATCTGTACCCACGCTCGTCGTAGGTGAACAGATACCTGGCCAGAGCCTGCCCGTTGTTGTCAAATGTCTGAATTGTCCTGGGTGCCCACGTACTATTTTTTATACAGCCTGTGAGGGCAAGTGCAACCAGGAGAAAACGCATTTTACTCATGTGGAGATGGGCGGATTCGAACCGCCGTCCAAACAGCGCACTCAAAAGCTTTCTACACGTTTATCCTGCAGTTGTTTGTCGGAAGCATGATGCGTACAGGCGCGCCACATACTTCGTATCTCCTAAAATCTTATTGTAAAACCGAAGATTTTTTACAACCAGCCTTTTGTAATCGATACCCCATATACCGGAAACCAAAAGGCGAAAAATCCGGTGGGATACTCGTCTTCCCGGACCTGGTCCGAAAAGATTAAGCGATCAGTCATACAGACGATCAGGCAGCGAGTGCATAATTGTTGTTGCCAGTTAAGGCTTGAGTCCTGAGATTAAGGAGCCGGGACAAAATGCTCCACGTGCTTACTTTCCAATGTCGTCTGCTGTCAAAACCAAAACATCCCCATTGTGCCTGCAAAGATACAAAAAATCAATGAATGAGCATACGGAGCATATTGGTCAATCCTTTAGTTGCTGCCACCCCCCCCAAAAGCATGATGGCAATTCCCGCCACCCGGTTGATGTACCATAATTGCCTAAGTCTGAATCGTTTCCTAAAGAGGCTTACAAAAGTGCTCAAAAGAAACCACCAGAGTGTTGCACCTAAAAAAACGCCTAAAAGTATGGCAGATATGATAAACGAACCTGAACTTCTATCAACAGAGGTACCCAGAAAGGCAAATACCCCAATGATTAGAAACAGGCAGCCCGGATTGGTAAAAGACATAACAAACCCGGTCAGAAAGTCTTCCCAGAATTTTTTTGACTCCCTGTTTTGCCGAAGCTGTTTAATCGGATTTGAGGAAAAAATGGCAATTCCAATAATCATAAGCGCAATTCCACTCACAAAGAACAGCAGATTTTTGTTGGTTTCAATCAGGTTGCTAATAAAAGACAAGCTTAAGATAGCAAGTGACGCATAGATGACATCAGAAGCGGCAGCTCCTATTCCGGCTACCAGCCCGGATCGTTGTCCTTTGCTCAATGTTCTCTGAATACAGAACAGCCCGGCGGGCCCAAGAGGTACCGATACGGAAAAACCGGCAATCATTCCCATCAGCAAATTCAGGGGAAAATCATTCATAGCTGACAAAGTTAAAAAAAAACAAGGATTTCATTAATATTAGTAGATTTGTCTTATGAACTCTGTACGCAAGAACATCATGCTGTCTGCCTTGTCGGGCACATTATTAAGTATTCCGTTTTTAATCCCGCATACCGGCCTTATTATGTTGTTTGCATTTGTTCCCCTTCTTTGGATGGAACATCTGTTTACAGTCAATGGCCGGAAAGGCTGCTGGAAGTACTATGCCCTGACTTTTTTCCTATGGAATGCACTTACTATTTCCTGGATTTCGTATATCACGGTTATTGGCGGTATTCTGGCTGTGCTGGCAAATGCCTTTCAGCCATTTGTAATTTTCGCCATTTTTCGGCGGGTAAAGAAATGGATCTTGAAAAAGGGAAAACCGGAAATTATTGCCCATGTGTTTTTGGTTGCCTTATGGATTGCCTGGGAATATTTTTATTTTGATGCAGAAATTACGTTCCCCTGGCTTACCCTTGGTAACGGATTTGCTACCAATATAAGGCTGGTACAGTGGTATGAAGTAACAGGCACACTGGGAGGAAGTCTCTGGATTTTGTTGGCTAATGTATTTTTTTACTATGGGGTAAAAGGCGCAATCAAAGGCTGGAAGCTTGTGGTTTTTCCGGTGGTATTGTGTATTCCTGTTGTGTTATCCATCGTAAGGTTTTATACGTATAAAGAACCGCAAGCACCGGTAGAGGTTGTGCTGGTACAACCCAATATCGATCCCGTTCATGAGAAATTTAATGCCATGTCGCAGGCACAACAGGATGAAGCAATTCTGGGGCTTGCGCGCTCGGGGTTAACTTCAAATACAAAACTTGTTGTGGCTCCTGAAACATGTATTAATGAAGTGTTCGTGGGGAATTTCTTTGCTGCTCCGTCTATGGTGTCTTATAAAGAATTTGTTACCGAGAATCCCCAGACAGCAATAATTTTTGGAGCCACTATGTATGGGTTTCATCCTCCTTCCAACCACAAGCCTACCATAGCATCCCGTCCCTATGGCAGCGGTTGGTACGAGGTGTTCAACTCAGCTATCCAGTTAGACACTACAGATAAGGTGCAATATTACCACAAGTCCAAGCTTGTGGTAGGAGCAGAAAAAATGCCGTATACCGGAGTTTTTCCCTTTATTGAAAAACTGGCTCCCAAGTTTGGAGGTGCATCCGGGACATTGGGAACTCAGAGCGAAAGAACTGTTTTTACTTTAGAGGAACAGGGTGTTTCCACAGGAGTTGCCATCTGTTTTGAATCTGTTTTTGGTGAATTTTATGCAGGTTATGTAAAAAAAGGAGCCAATCTGATGGCTGTGATTACAAATGACGGTTGGTGGGGGAATACGCCCGGATACAGGCAACATGTAAGTTATGCATCGTTGCGGGCCATAGAAACAAGGCGCAGTGTTGCTCATTGTGCCAATACCGGGATTTCTGCTCTCATCAACCAAAAAGGGGAACGTATTGTAGAATCAGGATGGTGGGTCCCGGCTGTGTTAAGAGATACCGTTAATTTAAACAACAAACTAACACCTTACGTCAGGTACGGAGATTGGATAGGGCGTATTGCCTGCTGGGTTTTGCTCTTTTTAAGTATCTATTCACTGATTTGCGCATTTCCATCCCGCAAAAGAGGATGAAGGACGCGTGATGGTGAAGGAATAAAATCACCGATTTTTAACCGCTCCCAGTAGTTGTCAACAACCTGAATAACTTTCATAGAAGAACAGCATATATTAGGCCAGGGTCTTGTACCTTCTTTGGTACTTCCTGTTTTTATAGAGGCATCTACATACAATATGCCATCACGGATATGTATGTCCCGGAGGGGATCAGTGTTGGGTACGGCCAGCCAAAGGCATAGAAAGAGGTCGTCCAGGTTAACCTGATCATCAACAGCAATCAGTATGCGGGCTTGTGTTTGTTCCGGTGACGGACTTGCCTGGGATTTGTGATAAAACTCAAATGCTTTGCCGGCAACCGGAATTGTTGCTTCGGATATGTTGTTTTTGCAGGTGGCATCAAGGCAGAGTTTTCCTCCGAATCCTCTTTGCATAGCTGCATGATCTGTTACGCTTAGCGGTCCCTGGCTTAAAAAAGTGTCTGTGTTCGGATTGTAATATTTGCTGATACAATCATTCACTTTTAAAGGGTTGTGAACATCTGTGTTGCTATCAACAACAATCAGTAGTTTATTAAGCGCAGCCTGATCGGATCCCCAGAATGCATGTGCGGTTTTTTCCACCTGTCCGGGATAAAACTTGTTTATTCCCACAATAGCTACAGTACCTTGCTTGCAAAAATGAGGAAAACATAATTTTTTTACCTGCCGGTCAACGGAATTTTCAATACCGGCTTCTACCATGGTAGAAAGGGCTTTCGTAAGAAAACCCCTGGTTGTATGCAGCCCGATACTTGGGATGAGAACAGGAATGTGTGCGTTTTTTCTGTGGGTAATACACGTGACATGAACCAGGGGCTCTTCACCTCCAACAGAATAGAACCCGGTATTGTTTCCGCATGCTGCAGCCGGTACCAGTTGTGCATTTTTATCTATGTACCCTTCAATGACCAGGTCACAATTCTCCGGAACCTCTATGGGTTGGCTTAAACAAGGTACTTTTACGACGGCTTTCTTTCGAATGTACCCTCCCAGTAAAAAAGGTTCCATTTCACCGGAACGCGGAATAAGGCCGGAAAGACAGTACAACGGATCTCCTCCCAGAAAGAAAGCAACAGGGACCCTTCCCATGGGAGAATTGTGAAAGGAATGACCAGCCAGCGAGCTCGGTTCAAAGCTTACCTGAAAAGTAGAGCGTGAATGCCAGAGAAGACGTGTGGAGCTCACGGCATATTGAGCAGAAATCGGGTTTTTAATAACCATGGGAACTTCATGCAGGCTGTATGCTTCATCAAAAGTCCTGTTTTTTAAGAAAGGTATTCTGTTTAAGTCCGGAGGGAAAATGGCAACTTCCTGACAACTGCCTACGTCACTAGTTCTGGGGAAGAACTGGCTCACTTCATTAAAAAGAGACTTTCTGGAGTGGCGACTAATAGCCTGGTTGTGCGTGAGTGTATCATAAAAATCCACAATTTTTGTACTTACCTCTTCCATGCTTTTCATTTCAAAAGAGAGGGCAATTCTTTTTTCGGAAGTGAAAAGGTTGGTAATAATAGGAAAGTCAGTACCGGTGTTATTGAACAACAAAGCTTTGCCACCATTTGGAGCGCTGGCTTCTCTGTCTGTAATTTCTGCAATTTCCAGGTTGGGATCTACAAAACGGCTGATGGTTTTAAGTTCTCCTTTTTCCGATAAAACTTTCAGATAATCCTTAAAATAGTACGTCATAAAGTAGTGTCCATTAGCTGATTAAATATAAAAACAAGGTCATTTGGCGAAAGGTAATCGGCAATGATTCCTTTTTCTTTATCCAAAAGCATGATTAAAGGGATGTCGTTTGTGTTGAAATGCGAATAAATGCGATCATCATTAGCCGGATTCCATACATTTATCCATTCCGAATAATTTCCTTCTGCAAGCCATTTTCTCCAGGAAAGATAATCAGAACCCGTATATACTGCAAAGACCATTACTTCACTTTCTTTAGCAGCTGTGAACATGCTGTAAAGAAGGGCCGTTACTTCTCCACACGACGCACAGGAAGGATCATACAGATAGAGTATGGTGTAAGGGGCGGTTACATCATACAAGGCGTACGTACTTCCATTTTCTGTGGTGAGTACCAGGTTGGGTGCACGGGGAAGGACAAACGGCTTCTGTTTTTGGTCTGAAATCATTTTTTCCAGGGTCTCTGCTCCCATATCCCTTCCGATGATGGTTTTTTCTTTGTTGAGTAAATACAACTTTGGGGTATGGGTTACATTAAATTTTTCCGGGAATCCCGAGTTCAATTCAGGATCCCATAAGGTAATCCAGTTTTGCGGAAAAAAATCTGTGTATTGCAGCAGAATGTCTTTGTTGTCACCGGTATAAACGGCAACAAATTGCACATCCGATACATCCTCTTTTCCTGAAAACTCAATAAGCTTAAGCAGTTGGCTGCTGCATGCCGGGCAGTTGTCTTCAAAGAAAATGAGAACGGTAAACGGAGCTTTCAGCCGGTTTACGTTGTGCAGTTTGCCATACACGTCGGGCAAAATTAATTCCGGAGCCGTCATCCCGGGCAGGCAATGCTTGTTAAACCGAACAAAAGTTTCTATTTCCCGTTGTAGTTCACTATCTGTGCTAAGTAACGAATCTTCCGGAAACCACCGGGTTGCCAAATGAAATGCAATACGCTCCATTCCCAGAATGTCACTGGAATAAAACAAAGAAAATAAGTAGCGTGTTACATAAGACCGTACACGGGGATGCATTTCCATTTCCAGGATTCTGTCGGTATGTTGTATGAGCGTTTCCGGAGAGGATGCCCGTTGGTGGTTGACATATTCATTCAGACGTAAGGGAAGGATGGCTGTATTCAGTATACGGGGGTCAGTAAAATCAATATAACCCAGGTAGTCTACGGGGTGGCTTTTTGCCGAGAGGACCGGGGTGAAAACATTCTTGGCAATGATGGCCAGCAGGGTTCCTTTGTGTTGTTCTGCCAGGAATTCCGTGTACTCTCTAATGGTGGCTTCCAGACGTATTACCTCCGGCAGGGCCTGAGGTGAATTGGCGGCTTCGTCTGCCAACCGGTTTAACCGCGCGTATTGTTCTTGCAGGAACCGGTAGAAACGCAGGTAGGTATTGTTTTCTTCAGAACCTTCTACCCTTACATCATATACCCTTCCTTCCTGCAGGCCGGCATGAAATGTCATATCTATGGGATCTTGCGAGGAAATCAGAAAATTAAACAGACGGATGTTGTTCTGCACAAACATATATTGTCCCGGTTCCGGTGTTTTTGTTGCCTCAAAAACCACACAACCTCTGTAGTCCGGATACAGTGTGTCAACAGGAACAATATGTTCTCCCTGTTGTACTGCCAGGATTACAGGAGAACTGCCACCACCACTCAGGCATAGCGTAATATGGCATAATGCGGCAAGAAAAACAGACAGCATGAAAGCTTTTAAATTTCTAAAAATGTTTTTAAATCAATACCACCGGGGAGCATACAGCTGGCATCCCCTCCGTTAAGAAGCACATCCCGTACCACGGTGGAAGAAATAAAAGAATATTTGGGCCCCGAGGGAATAAAAATGGTTTGGATTTCAGGGGCCATTTTAGAATTGACCTGAGCAATGACCTGTTCCAGTTCAAAATCAGTTGTTGTGCGGATGCCTCTAAAAATAAAGTTGTAGTTGTTTTTTCTGCAAAAATCAACCGTCAGCCCGTTGAAAGAACAGACGTCAACACCAGGCAGGTCTTTTACTACTTCTTTAATCATGGCGACCCTGGCTTCCGGGGTAAACAAGCTTACTTTTTGTTGGTTGACGCCTACAGCAACTACAATTTTGTCAAAAAGCTTACGGGCAGATAATAAGACATCCAGGTGTCCCAATGTAAAAGGATCGAATGACCCCGGGAAAACAGCTATTTTTTCCATGAGCAGTCAGGATTTGATTCAGCATCAAAAGTAAGAAAAATAATGGAGAACCTTGTTTTTACAGGCTCCATTCAATGGGATCAACTCCTTTTGACGTAAGGTACGCATTTGTTGAGGAAAAAGGTCTGGAACCTAAAAAGGCACCACGTGCCAGAGGGGAGGGGTGGGCTGCTTCCAGAACACAATGTCTGGAGGTGTCAATCAAATGCTTCTTGTTGCGGGCAAAATTACCCCACAACAAAAAAACAACATGGTCTTTTTGTTCAGAAACAGTACGTATCACGGCATCTGTAAACTCCATCCATCCTGCATTGGCATGCGAGGCGGGACTTCCTGCTCTTACGGTCAGAATAGCATTGAGCAACAGAACACCTTCCCGCGCCCAGTTTTCCAGGCAACCGTGATGGGGTGGGAGAATATTCAAATCTGACTGAAGTTCAGTAAAAATAGTATGCAACGAAGGAGGTTTGGCCACACCCAAGGGGACAGAAAAGGAAAGACCGTGTGCCTGACCCGGTCTGTGGTAGGGATCCTGTCCCAGCAGAAGTACCTTAAGGCGGGAGAAAGGCGTAAGTTCAAAGGCATTGAATATAAGATTACCCGGGGGATAGATTGTTTTGCCTTCCCGTTTTTCTTTGTGAAGGAAAGAAACCAGATTTTCAAAGTAAGGCTTTGAAAACTCCGGCTTCAGCACTTCTTTCCAACCCGGTTCAATCCGGACATCCATTTAGAGCACGTAATTAATGACTTCCGGTATGGTCTTCATAAACTTGAATTCCAAACCTTTAATAAAATCAGGATTTATTTCTTCAATGTCTTTTTTGTTGTCGTCTGACAAAATGATGGTCTTGATTCCCGACCGTTTAGCTGCCAGGATTTTTTCTTTAATGCCTCCAACAGGCAACAGCCTGCCGCGTAACGTGATTTCTGCCGTCATGGCAACCCCTTGAAGAATGCATTTGTTTTTTAAGGCACTGGCAATGGAACAAATCATGGTAATTCCTGCAGAAGGCCCGTCTTTGGGAATAGCTCCTTCCGGTACGTGCATATGGATGTCTGTAGTGGCAAATATTTCAGGATCCAGGTCCAGCAGACTTGCATTGGCTTTCAGGTACTGTTGAGCAATAATGGCAGATTCTTTCATGACATCTCCCAGGTTTCCGGTTGTTGTCAGCGTACCCTTTCCTTTGCTCAGGCTGGATTCAACAAAAAGAATTTCTCCGCCCACTTCTGTCCAGGCCAGGCCTGTTACAACCCCCGGAAACTCATTCCCTTTCTGAACATCTTGAATTATGCGCTGAACGCCCAGGATATCCCGTACTGTATCGGGGCTGATTCTGGGGTTGTACTCTTCTTCCATAGCAATCTTTTTGGCAACATGCCGGGCTATTTTGGCCAGTTGTTTCTCCAGGTTTCTTACGCCGGATTCCCGGGTATATTCGTTGATGATTACATCTATGGCTTGTTTCCCCAGCCTGAGTTGTTCAGGTTTTAGACCGTGAGCTTTTAATTGCTTGGNTAACAGGTGTTTCTGAGCTATTTGCCGTTTTTCTTCTGCCAGGTATCCGTGAATGGGAATCATTTCCATACGGTCACGCAAAGCGGGTTGAATGCTACCTATATTGTTGGCGGTAGTAATGAACAGTACTTTGGAGAGGTCGTAGTCCACATCAAGGTAATTGTCATGGAAGCTGTTGTTTTGATCCGGATCCAGCACTTCCAGCAAAGCCGAGGACGGGTCTCCCCTGAAGTCTGTGCCCACTTTGTCAATTTCATCCAGAATAATAACGGGGTTGGAGGATTTGCTGCGCTTGATGCTTTGAATAATCCTTCCGGGCATAGCACCAATGTAGGTTCTTCTGTGGCCGCGAATTTCGGATTCGTCGTGCAAACCTCCCAATGAAATGCGTGCAAAGTTTCTTCCAAGTGCCCGGGCAACCGACCTGCCTAACGATGTTTTACCTACTCCCGGAGGACCGTAAAGGCATAAAATAGGAGATTTCATATCTCCTTTGAGCTTCAGAACGGCCAGGTGTTCCAGGATTCTTTCTTTTACAGTGTCCAGACCGGAGTGATCCCGGTCCAGGATCCTGCGGGCACGTTTCAGATCCAGGTTGTCTTTGGTGTATTCACTCCAGGGGAGGTCAATCATAAGCTGCAGGTAATTGAGCTGGATGGCATAGTCGGGTTGGTTGGGATTGGCTCGCTCCAGCTTTTGGACTTCTTTTTCAAAAATCTCGGCAATTTCTTTGCCCCATTTCTTTTTTGCTCCTTTTTCCCGCAGTTCCTCAATCTCTTCCATATCCTGGCTCAGCCCCAGTTCGTCCTGAATGGTTTTCAACTGGTTGCTGAGGTAATACTCTTTTTGTTGCTGGTCAATTTCTCCCCTGACTTTCTGGTGGATTTGTTCTTTAAATTTTAACAGTTCCAGTTGTTTGTACAGCAATTCCAAAAGGCGGGAAGCCCGCTCTTTGAGAGAATCCATGGTCAGCAAGGTGATTTTTTCCTGAATGCCATCCAGGTAAACATTGGAAGCAACAAAATTAATCAGGAAATCGTCCTTGTCAATGTTTTTAAGGGCAAATTCTGCTTCACGCGGGATGTTGGGAGTCAGCTGAAAGATTTGTGCAGCCACATCTTTTATTCCTTCCACAAGGGCTCTGTAGCTGTTGTCGTCTTCCCGGGGGAGGATATCGGACAGGTAATTTACTTCTGCCGCAAAATAAGGATCCCGTTGAACCATACGGTTTACCTTAAAGCGCCGGGAGCCATGCAATATAACGGTAATGCCACCTTCCGGCATTTCAATGATTTTCAGTATTTTTGCCAGACAGCCGTATGTACTTATCTTGTCTTCTTCCGGATCGTCTTCCAGTGGATCCGCCTGGGTTACTGCACCTACCCACCTGTCGCTTTCAAAACTTTCCCGCACCAGTTTGGTAGATTTGGCCCTGCCTACTGTTATGGGAATCAGCGTTCCGGGGAAAACAACAGCATTGCGCAGTACCAGCAAGGGAAGAACTTGTGGTAAATTGTCTTCTTTGAGGGTGTCGGGTGTTTCATCCATCTCCGCATCCATTAAGGGAATTACGGTCATTTTATCGCTTAGAATCATGTTCATATCTTATCTGATCACTCCTATTACAGTCAATCTTCGTGCCATAGCAGGTTGCTGACAAAATGACCGATTTAAATAAAGGGAACTTTAATGGAAAAAAAGAAATTTTTCCAGGAAAAAAAGCCGTTCTGGCATTGTTTGTTAACAGAATAATCGATCCCCAGGACCATATCGTAGTATGTGACAAAGTCCAGTCCCAGCCCGCCTGCATACAGAAATTGGTTGCTAAGTACATTCCGGTGGTAATCCCATTTGTTATGAACGTATCCCATGTCAAAATGGGCGTTGGCATATACAGCCAGGTGGATTTTGCTGAATTTAGGCAAAAACGAAAGCCAATTAAGTGTAAATGTTTTTTTCTTCAGGAGGTTGTATTTCAACGTATTGTTTGAAATGGCAAAAGACTGTCCATCGGCCACCGTGTATTCATACCCCCTAAGCATATTGTTATCATAGCCAATAGCCTTTTCCAGAATAAAGGCTTGTGCATTGGACAGCGAAGCGGCTCCGGAAAAAACAGAAGATACATACCAGCGGGAGCCGGCAAGCTGTTTGAAATACTGCAATCCCACATTTAACTGGGCATAACGTACCGTTGCATCTGAAGTGATGTATGTGTTTAGTCCGGCTTGAAGAAAATACCCGTTCAGCGGGTAAGGGTGGTAGTCGCGTTGGTCCAGGCGGTACCTGTAATTGAGTTTAAAAGCGTTCCGGCTAAGCAGTTCATTACCCCAATAATGGGGGTTCATCCGGAGTACGGTATCTGCCAGCACCGTATACTCATGCACGACTGAAATGTTATGGATGGTGCGTATATTAGGCCGGTACGAATAATTGATACGGCTTTCCAGGGACTTTTCCAGGATTATGTCGGGTATGTTGAAACGGGCCGGTTTGTCTTCAGAAGTGAAAACATCCAGGTTGTGGCTAACGTTCCATTGCATGTCCATACTCATAAAATGTTTCCCTTTTCTGTCCAGAGAAATATCGCGGTATCCCAGAAAAGCACCCCACTGGTATCCGCCATGGACTGCTACTACCAATTTGTGCTTAAGTCCCAGAAAATTGTCGATACGGGCACCGGCTTCGATAGTGATTTTTTTAAAATCCCAGTTTTGCAGCCAGGTACTCAGATTACGTTCTTCCAGCTTTACTTCAATCAGCGGCCATATATACCACCGTTCTTCAACTTGAATAACCAGGGTAATCAGTTCGGGATTATCAACAGAAGCAAGCGGCGTTATTTCCAGGAAATTAAACAAAAGCAGGTTGTTTAAGTTCTCTTTTGCCAAACGCAGTTGCTCCGGGAAGTCTGATACCGGCAAGGTATCTCCTACAGAAAAAGGCAACTCCCTTAGGATGATAAAATCTTTGGTGGTCTTGTTTCCCGTCAGCTCTACCGCATCAATTACAATATGAGTATCAGACTGTTCAGCAGGTATGCGCTGTGCCCGGCCGGTTACCGGCAGGATAAAGAAAAAAAGGCAGAGCCATATGCCTGCAGTGAAAACAACCCTCATAAGCCGGCAAAATTATGAAAAAAAACCAGATATTTCTCTGTTAGTCTGGATATAGCGTATTGGGACAAATCTTTGCAGGCAACGGGCACGTATTTCTGCTGCAGGAAAGGGAGTAAATTCTGCAACCGGATATTGTAGAAAACGGCATATATAGTTTGGTGTGACAGCTTGTGCGGGGGCATCGTGCGGGTGTCATCCGGGATGAGTTCCGGGAAGGCAGACAGCGTACCGGTACCAAGCATATGCTTGAACATTTCTGTGTTGCATAATTGTTGGAACGTAACAGGTTCTGCTGTTTCTATGAGTGGAAATTCATAAAGCCCTTTCCAGATGTCGTCTTTTTTACGCTGACCTATGAAGGTGGTGTTGTCCAGGGTATAAACCAGGTAATTAAAATACCTGTTCCGCGGGGGTGTTTTTATCTGTCTTGCGGGAAGCAAATCAGTTTTGTCTTCACGAAAAGCCTTGCATGCTTCGGAGAGCGGACAGGAGTGGCATAGGGGTTTTGGTGTACAAACAAGGGAGCCAAAGTCCATAAGAGCCTGGTTAAATGCTGCGCTGTTGTCTTTTGGCAGCTGTTGGTTTGCCAGGTCAGTAAATATTTTTTTTGCTCTTGCCGATTCCAGAGGTTCCTCAACTGCATAATACCGGGCCAGAATTCTGTACCCATTGCCTTCCAAAGCAACCACAGGCAGGCCAAAGGCAAAAGAACCTATGGCGGCAGCTGTATAAGGACCTATTCCGCTCAATTGCCTAAGCTGCTCTATAGTAGTAGGAAAAACACCTTTGTAGTGAGACACAATTGTTTTTGCTGTTTTATGCATATTTCGTGCCCGGGTATAGTACCCCAGTCCTTGCCATATACGGAGTACTTCTTCTTCTGCTGCATCGGCCAGATGAAATACGGTGGGAAATTTTTCGAGGAACTTTGCATAATAACCGGCTCCCTGCTGTACCCTGGTCTGCTGTAGGATAATCTCGGATACCCAGATAGCATAGGGATCGTTGCGTTCTTTCCACGGTAAAACCCGCTTGTTATTTTTGTACCAATCCAGGAGTTGGCTTGTAAAGTTCATGGCACAAAGATATGCATAAAGGTGTTTTTTTTGTTTTTTTGCTGTTGAACACGTTGATATTAAGAATTAAGAGTTACCTTTGCATTCCATTTGCATAAATTTTACTTATAAATAACTCTTAAATCTTAACGTATTATGACTAAAGCAGACATTGTAAACGAAATTGCCAAAACAACAGGTTTGGAAAAAGTTGCTGTTCAAAAAGTTGTGGAAAGTTTTATGGAAACTGTAAAAGATTCATTAATTCAGAATAACAATGTGTACCTTAGGGGTTTTGGAAGCTTTATCTTGAAAAAACGCGCCAAAAAAACGGCCCGCAATATATCAAAAAACACAACTATTATAATTCCTGAACACTATATTCCTGCTTTTAAGCCGGCAAAAGTTTTCATGAATAAAGTAAAGGAAAGCGTTAAATAATTTAATTATGCCAAGCGGAAAAAAAAGAAAAAGACATAAAATGGCGACGCATAAACGAAAAAAACGTCTTCGTAAAAACCGTCATAAAAAGAAATAAGCCTTTACATGTCTAAAGAACCGGGAAACCTAAAGCTACTTTTCTTGAAAAGGCACTTTAGGTTTCTTACTTTAACCACAGAATGGAGAAAGATTTAATTATTGATGTAACTTCTGCGGAAGTGTCTATTGCTTTGCTTGAAAACAAGCGGCTGATGGAACTTCATAAGGAAGAAACCAGCGACAATCATTTCTCGGTGGGCGATTTATACCTGGGTAAGGTCAGGAAAATCATGCCGGCGCTGAATGCTGCATTTGTTGATATAGGTCATGAAAAAGATGCGTTCATTCATTATTTTGATTTGGGCTATGCTTTTTCTACCATAAACTATTTTACCCAGCAGGTTATCCAAAAAAAAAACAGTCCCAAAGAAATCTATTCCAGCCTGAAATTGGGTACGGTGTTGCCCAAGGAAGGGAAGATTTCTGATGTGCTTAAACCCGGACAGTCTGTTTTGGTCCAAATTGTTAAGGAGCCCATATCTACAAAGGGTTCCCGTTTGACTTCGGACATCTCTATTGCCGGACGAAACATGGTACTTATGCCGTTTTCTGAGAAGGTCAGTTTATCTTCCAGAATTACGCTCAAAGAAGAACGCAACCGTCTGGAGCGTCTTGTTCGGAGCATATTGCCACCCAATTACGGTCTGATTGTAAGAACAGCCGCAGAAGGGAAAAAAGCAGCTGTACTGGATGCCGAACTGAATGCACTGATCCACAAATGGGAAGAGTCGTGGTCTGTTATGCAGAAAGGTCAGGTACCTTCCCGCCTTTTGACGGAAAACAGTCGTATTACAACTGTTATCCGTGATTTGCTTAACGACACTTTCACAAGTATTTATGTAAACGACCAGGACGTATTTGAAGAGATTTGTACGTACATTGGAACCATTGCCCCGGAGAAAGAAAAAATTGTAAAACTGTACAAAGGAAAGGACCCCATTTTTGACACGTTTGACGTGAACCGTCAGATCAGAAGTTCGTTTGGGAGGATTGTTCCGTTGAAGCAGGGTATTTATATCATCATTGAGCATACAGAAGCGTTGCATGTTGTGGATGTCAACAGCGGGATTCGTTCTAAAATGGGGAACGGTCAGGAGAACAATGCATTTGAAGTGAACATGGTAGTTGCTGAAGAATTAGCCAGGCAAATGCGTCTGAGGGATTTGGGCGGGATTATTGTTGTTGATTTCATAGATATGGATACGGCAGATCACCGCCAGAAATTGTACAAACGCGTACAGGAATTGATGGCTTCCGACAGAGCAAAGCATAATATTTTGCCGGTTACCAAATTTGGACTTATGCAAATTACACGGCAGCGTGTAAGGCCTGCCATGGAAATCAATACAAGCGAGAAATGTCCCAGCTGTGATGGTACGGGAAAGATTGCCCCGAGCTTGCTGTTTACAGAAAATATTGAAAACCAGCTGGCCTTTTTTGCTCATGAGAAGAAATTAAAAAACGTGTTTCTGGAGGTGCACCCGTTTGTGGAAGCCTACTTGACAAAAGGCTTGTCCTCCAAAGCAAAAAAATGGTCCAAAAAATACAAGTGCCGTCTTAACGTGCGGATAAACTCAACGTTGGCTGTTACCCAGGCCCGGTGGCTGGATGAAAAGAACGGCAAGATTGATCTTTAATCCTTCTTAAGGGTTTTGGCAAAAGAATCCCGTAAGGTACAGACTCTGTTAAATACGGGTTTTTCAAACGAGAAGCTGTAATCGGCTACAAAATATCCGAGCCTTTCAAATTGCATGCGCAGGCGGGTAGCGTCTATGCCCGGTTGTCCTTTGCCGGCTGCAGCAATGGCATCTTTGTCAACCAGGCCGTGAACCACCTTGAAAGAGTCTTTGTTTAGAAAATCTTTGTAATCCGTTCCGTCAGGCAGGGTGCCCATATCGGCTTCTGTAAAAAGCGTGTCAAACAGGTGTACTTCAGCGGCTACGGCGTGGCGGGCGCAAAGCCAGTGGATGGTTCCCTTGACACTGCGCCAGGTACCTGTTCCCGGTTTGGTGTCGGGACTGTACGTACAATGCAATGCTACAATTTCACCGGCTGTATCTTTAATAACTTGTTCACAACGAATAATATAGCCGTATTTAAGACGCACTTCGCCACCGGGGCGTAAGCGGAAGAATTTTTTGGGAGGGTCTTCCATAAAATCTTCCCGTTCTATGTACAGCTCACGGGAGAAAGGAATGGTACGTTCCCCTGCTTCCGGATTTTCCGGGTTGAGGGGAGCTGTCATGTATTCCACTTTGTCTTCGGGGTAATTGGTAAGAATTACTTTTAACGGATTAAGAACAGCCATGTAGCGGGGTGCTGTTTTGTTCAGGTCTTCCCGTATACACCATTCCATTAAAGAGTATTCTATCAGGTTGTCCCTTTTGGCTACCCCTACTTTTTCCGAGAACATACGGATGCCGGATGGGGTGTAGCCCCTTCTTCTTAAGCCACTTATTGTTGGCATCCGCGGGTCGTCCCATCCGTTGACCAACCCGGATTGTACAAGTTCCAGCAGCCTTCTTTTGCTCATTACCGTGTGCGTAATGTTCAGGCGGGCAAATTCATACTGATGGGATGGAAAAATCTCCAATTTTTCAATAAACCAGTCGTAAAGAGGCCTATGTACGTCAAATTCCAGGGTACAAATGGAATGGGTAATATTTTCAATGGAATCACATTGACCGTGTGCATAATCGTACATGGGATAGATACACCATGTAGTGCCTGTGCGGTGGTGTTCGGCATGCAGGATGCGGTACATGATGGGGTCGCGCATGAGCATATTAGGGTGTCCCATATCTATCTTTGCGCGCAACACCCTGCTTCCGTCCGGGAATTCTCCGTTCCGCATGCGGGTAAAGAGGTCGGCATTTTCCTGAATGCTTCTGTTCCTGAACGGGCTGTTTGTGCCGGGGGTGGTTATGGTGCCCCGGGTTTGTCGGATTTCCTCCTGATTCTGGTCATCTACGTAAGCCAGTCCTTTGGCAATGAGCCGGTGTGCCCAGTCGTACAATTGTTCAAAATAGTCCGAGGCATAAAACTCATTGGCCCACTTGAACCCCAGCCAGTTGATGTCTTCTTTAATGGAATCTACGTATTCCACTTCTTCCTTTACGGGGTTGGTGTCATCAAAACGGAGGTTTGTTGTTCCGTTGTATTTCAGACCCAGACCAAAATTCAGGCAAATGCTTTTGGCATGTCCTATATGCAGGTAACCGTTAGGTTCCGGAGGGAACCGGGTAATAATAGATGTGTGTTTGCCCTGCGACAGATCAGATTCAATAATTTCCTCAATAAAATTCAAAGAACGTTCTGCCGGGATTTGTGTCTTTTCCGCATTCATTTTTTGGAGATTTTAAACTTACAATATTAGTCATAATTAATGTATATTTGTGGAAAATCTGAAATAATGATACGTTCTATGACCGGGTATGGGAAAGCCTATGCCTCCATTGCCGGGAAAAAATATACGGTAGAGATTCGTTCCGTAAATGGAAAAACAGCAGATGTGGGGTTTAAAACATCTCAAATACCCAGAGAATACGAACATGATTTGCGTAAAGCACTTATTGAAAAATTGCAACGCGGTAATATTGATCTTTTTATATCTGTAGATCAGGAGCAGAATGTTCTTGAAAATTCATTCAATGCCGGGTTGGTGAAAAAACTCTTTGTGGAATTGAAGTCTATTTTTAATGAAATGGACCAGGATGTAAGTACTACTGAGCTGGCGGCAGCTCTGCTCAGGATACCGGAAGTAAGGGAAGTCCAAAAAAGAGAGCTTGTTCCGGAAGAATGGCAACTTTTGCTGGATACTATATTTGTAGCGGCAGATAACCTGGATGCATTTCGGATACAGGAAGGGGAGCTGTTGGGTAAGGATATGCTGACGCATCTGGATGCTATTGAAGAGTATTTACGGGAAGTGGAAAGGTTGGATCCTACAAGGATTGTTTCTATACGAAAACGTCTGGAAGATAAAATGGCAGGAATGTGTGAGGAAATTACCCTGGACCAGAATCGCTTGGAACAGGAGTTGATTTATTATCTTGAGAAAATGGATATTAACGAAGAGCGGGTCAGACTTAAGCAGCATTGTGTCTATTTTAGGCAAACCATGGAATCTGAAGTATTTGCGGGGCGCAAGCTGAGTTTTATTTCCCAGGAAATGGGCAGGGAAATCAATACGTTGGGTTCCAAGTCGGCCCATGCCCAAATGCAACAATTTGTTGTAATGATGAAAGATGAACTGGAAAAAATCAAGGAACAGGTTCTCAATGTTCTTTAAATACAGCCTTTTGATTCTGGCTCCGGTGTTGCTGTTTCTTTCTTGTGTAGAAAAAGAAGAACATACATTTACCTATGTGGTAGAAGGCAGCGTTGGAAGTGTTTTAGGAAAGCCTGTTCCCGGTATTCAAGTAGTTATGCACCGTTCTTATACCAAATGGCAGGAAACAGATACAGCGTATACGGACAATCTGGGGAAATATAATGTGATTATGACATTGACTTCCCGGCAGCGTATATTTGTTCTGGAGTTTTCAGATTCCGGGATTGTGGAGCGTCCGTTGCCATACAAAGATACTATCAAGAAAGTCACCTACCCCGAACAAAGGGATGATATAACGCTGCACCAGCGTTTTGTACTCCAGGATACTATTACCTTACATACAGATATACAGGTGAATTTATGAAATCTTGCTGTAATCTGCTTGTCTTTTACTGAGCACTTCAAGTTGTTTGTTTAAAAGTAGGTATTTTTCTGTTTCCAGAAGGGGATCTTCTTCCAGGATTTTACGGGCTTCCATGCGGGCCCATTCCAGAATTTGACCGTCCCGGGATAAATCGGCAATGTGCAGATCAAAGGCCAGTCCGCTTTGGGCCGTTCCTTCCAGGTCGCCGGGGCCTCGCAGGCGCATATCTGCCTCGGCAATCTCAAAACCGTCGTTGCTGTCACACATGAGCTTCAGACGTTCCCGGGCTTCTTTGCTCAGGGCGTTACCGGTCATTAAAATGCAGTAAGACTGTTCAGCTCCGCGCCCAACACGTCCGCGCAACTGGTGCAGTTGCGACAGGCCAAACCGTTCTGCACTTTCAATGACCATGACGGTGGCGTTGGGCACATCTACACCTACTTCAATAACAGAGGTGGCAACGAGTATCTGAGCATGGCCTTTGACAAAAAGGTCCATATCGTATGCTTTGTTCTCCGCTTTTTGCTGTCCGTGGACTACGGCAACGGAATAGAGGGGGGCAGGAAATGCCGTGGCAATATTCTGGTATCCCGTTTCCAGGTTTTCATAGTCCAGTTTTTCCGATTCCCGGATTAAAGGATATACCACATAAACCTGCCTTCCTGCTTTAATCTGTTTGCGCATGAAAGAATACACCGTTCCCCGGCGTGATGCAGGGTAGTGTACCGTTTGGACGGGTTGCCTGCCCGGAGGCATTTCATCCAGGACAGATACATCCAAATCTCCGTACAGTGTCATAGCCAGCGTCCTGGGAATAGGGGTTGCCGTCATGACCATAATATGTGGCGGAGGTCCTGCTGTTTTTTTCCACAGACGCGCACGCTGTTCCACCCCAAAGCGGTGTTGTTCGTCAATAACTACAAATCCAAGAGATTTGAACAAGACGGTATCTTCTATCAGGGCATGCGTTCCAATGAGTATATCCATGGAGCCTTCCTGCAGCGCCCGGTGCAGCCGGGTACGCTCTGCCTGTTTTGTGGATCCCGTTAGTAAACCCACCTGTACACCCTGTCCTTCCAGCAGCCGCGAAATCGACCGAAAATGCTGCTCTGCCAGAATTTCCGTCGGGGCCATCAGGCATGCCTGGTACCCGTTATCCACGGCAATAAGAGCACTTAGCAAGGCCACCAGGGTTTTCCCGCTTCCCACGTCACCTTGGAGCAAGCGGTTCATTTGCCTGCCGCTGCCCACGTCTGCCCGTATTTCCCGGATAACACGCTTTTGTGCTCCTGTTAGTTCGTAGGGCAGTTTTTGATAACAACCGTTAAAGGATTTTCCAACTTTTGGGAAAGGCAATCCGTCTTCTGCACGCAGGCGTACGGCACGTTGTTTAAGCAGACCCAATTGAATGTAGAACAATTCTTCAAACTTCAGCCGTGTTTGTGCAGCACGCAGGTTCTGCAGGTTTTCGGGAAAATGGATTTCTTCCAGCGCCATGGCCAAGGGCATAAGCTTAAGCTGTTTGACAAGCGGAACGGGCAGGGTCTCCTGAATACGGCCTTCCAGCTGTTCCAGAATACGGGCCATCAGTTGGGAGAAAAATTTTTGGGTAAAACCTTTATCCCTAAGTGTTTCTGTTGAAGAATAAACGGCCTGGAGCCCGGAACTTCCCCGTAGACTTTCGCTATCCGGAATGTCCATTTCCGGATGTACCAGGTTGATTTTTCCGTTGAACAGGGTGGGCTTGCCAAATACAATATATTCTGTGTTCAGCTTGATTTTGTTTTTTAACCACCGGACACCTTTAAAAAAAACAAGCTCTATGGTACCGGTAGCATCTTCCAAAAGAACTACCAGCCGTTGCTTGGGAGAGCCCGCTGCTACAATTCTCATATCTTTAACGGTTCCTCTAAGCTGCATGCTTGCCAGGTCCGGGGTGATTTCCCGGATGGCATAAAAACGCGTTCTGTCAATGTAACGGAACGGATAATGGCGAATGAGGTCACCGTACGTAACGATATTCAGGCTTTTCTTAAGTTCTTCGGCCCTTTTTGGGCCCATCCCCTGCAGAAACTGTATGTTCGTATCCCAAATGGAAGCCATGGCAACACAAATATAGCGATATCTTATGTATATTTGTAAGATTCACTATGGTTGCAGAAGTACCATAGTTTACCTAATCTGCGTAATTATGCAAAAAAAAATACGAGTAGGGATAACACAAGGTGATACAAATGGCATTGGGTATGAGGTGCTTATCAAAGCACTGGCAGACAGCCGTCTAAATGAATTGTGTACTCCTGTTGTTTATGGGTCGCCCCGCCTGCTGGGGTTTTATAAAAAAATCTCTTCCGGGGTTGAAAATTTCAATGTTCATATAACACATGCTGCATCTGATCTGCATTACAAAATGGTTAATCTGATACCTTGTGTATCGGATCAATTTATGGCAGAACCCGGTAAAATGACGGAAGAAGGAGCACAAGCTGCTATGCAGTCGCTGGAAAGAGCTGTTGAAGATTTGCAGGCTGGCAGGATACAAGTTTTGGTAACCGCACCGTTTAACAAACAAAGTATGAAAAAAGAGGGATTCGCTTTCCCGGGGCATACAGAATACCTGGGTAAGGTATTCGGAGTACCTGCCCCTTTGATGATACTGTGCAGTCACAAATTGAGGGTGGGTATTGTTACGGGACATATACCGCTGGCTAACGTACCGGAAGAACTGACACATGAAAAGATTGTGTATAAAATCCGTTTGCTCCATGAAACATTGAAAAATGATTTTACCATACGGCAACCAAAAATCGCCGTGTTGGGATTGAATCCTCACGCCGGGGACGGAGGACTTCTTGGAACGGAAGAGCAGGAAGTAATTATTCCGGCCATTGAGGAAACGAACCGGGAAGGTATTATGGCGTTTGGTCCGTATGCGGCTGATGGTTTTTTTGCTGCTGCGGAGTACAGAAAATTTGATGCGGTACTGGCTATGTACCATGACCAGGGGCTGATTCCGTTCAAAGCCCTGTCCTTTGGCCAGGGGGTGAACTTTACGGCAGGGTTGCCGGTAATCAGGACTTCGCCCGATCACGGTACGGCGTACCGTTTGGCCGGAGAAGACAAGGCTTCTGCGGAATCTATGCTTCATGCCATTTTCCTGGCATGCGATTTATTCAACACACGCAACAGCAACCTGGAGATCCAATCTGAAAAATTGCATGAAGGTTGATCTTTATACAGACGGATCTTCGTTGGGCAACCCCGGGCCGGGAGGGTATGCGGTGATATTGCAGTCGGGCAGGCATTACCGCGAAATTTGGGCAGGTTACAAACGGACCACCAACAACAGAATGGAGTTGATGGCAGTCATTGTTGGCCTGGAAGCCTTAAAGAAACCGGGGACTCAGGTGTGTGTGTATTCAGACTCTACATACGTGGTGCGGGCAGTAGAAGAGGGGTGGTTGGAGAATTGGCAGGCAAGGGGGTTCCGTAAGGTTAAGAATGTGGATTTGTGGAAACGGTACTTGCAGGCAGCTGCCTCGCATACGGTCAGGTTTGTGTGGATAAAAGGACATGCGGGTCATCCGCAAAATGAAAAGTGTGACAAATTGGCTGTTGCGGCAGCAAAAGCTCCTGAAGAAGAGTTGGCAGAGGACGAGGGATTCACTAAGGAAGAAACAAATCAAAGTAAGCTATTATGAAACACAAACAAGTTCTTGTTTTAGCGTTGCTGACTGTTCTTGTGACGTCTTGCGGACGCAGAGCGGTGAGGGTACCGGCTGATTTCAACGGTGGGTGGGAATTTGCTCTGATGGAGGGGATAGATGACACCCTGACATGGCGTCGGGTGGACCTGCCTCATGACTGGAGCATTGAAGGTTCTTTTGCTCAGGAACATCCGGCTACACCGTCAGGAGGGGCTTTGCCCGGAGGGAAAGGCATGTACCGCAAAACATTTTTAACAGATCCGGGGATGGCCGGGAAACGTGTTTTTTTGGAATTTGACGGGATATACCGCGACAGCCGGGTTTACGTTAACGGGCATTTGGCCGGGCACCGCCCCTGTGGATATGCTTCGTTCAGTTACGATATAACTCCTTTTTTGAACTCTGTCAACCTGGAGAACCTGGTGGAAGTAACGGTTGACAATTCCATGCAGCCGAATTCCAGGTGGTATTCCGGGTCCGGTATTTACAGGAATGTGCGCCTGGTTGTGACTGCTGCCGTACATATTCCTTATTCGGGAACGTTTGTTACCACACCGTCTGTAACTGAAGAACAAGCATTGGTGCATGTGCAAACAAAGATAGCGCAACATCCGGGTGCCCCCGGGTATGCTTACCTGCTTACTAAAATACGTGATCCTTTTGGAAAGACAGTGGCCAAGGAGTGTACGTACGTGGACCTGACAGCAGAAGAGCAACCGGAAGTTATGCAGGCATTGCAAGTTAAGGCACCGGTTCTTTGGGATGTGGACAATCCCCGGCTCTACACCGTGGAAAGTAAATTAATCCGCAAAGGGAAGGTGCTGGATAATTATACAACGGTTTTTGGAATCAGGACGTTTGAGTTTACGGCAGATGAAGGGTTTTTCCTGAACGGACGCCCGCTCAAGATGCGGGGGGTATGCCTGCATCACGACCTGGGGGCTTTGGGAGCTGCCGTGAATTACCGGGCCATAGAACGTCAGTTGGAATTGCTTAAAGAGATGGGGTGCAATGCCATACGAACGTCGCATAACCCGCCGGCTCCCGATTTGCTGGATTTGTGTGACCGTATGGGTTTTCTTGTTATGGACGAGGCATTTGATGTGTGGAGGAAAAAGAAAACAGCGTACGATTATTCCCTCTTTTTTAAAGATTGGTATGAAAAGGACCTGCAGGATTTTATCTTAAGAGACAGGAACCACCCGTCGGTTGTTGTGTGGAGCATTGGCAACGAAATTCCGGAACAGTGGAACGATCCCGGTGCAGATACACTGGATTTGCAAGAAGCCAATTTGTTTTTGAATTACCGGGCAGGCGGCAGTACGGAAATGTCGGGAGATTTACCTTTTGATGCTTTGCTTACACGCCGGCTTGCCGAGATTGTCAAAGAACTGGATCCCACACGTCCCATTACTGCCGGATGCGATGAGCCGGCTCCTTACAACAATGTATTCCGTGCAGAAGCTCTGGATATCATTGGCTTTAATTACCACGAAGGCAATTACCGGGAAGTGCCTGAAAATTATCCGGGTATGCCTTTCATTGCCACAGAAACCACCTCGTCTGTGCACACAAGGGGCTTTTACCAGATGCCAGCGGATTCTGTGCGGATTGAACCCAGAGAGTGGTGGATGACTTACGATACACCGCACCATGCTTGTTCTTCTTACGACAACATGCACGTTCCCTGGGGCAATACGCACGAAGGAGCCTGGACGTATGTGAGGGACAATCCGTTTATTGCAGGCATGTTTGTATGGACAGGCTTTGATTATCTGGGAGAACCCACGCCGTACCGGTGGCCGGCACGGAGTTCGTATTTTGGAATTATTGATCTGGCAGGTTTTCCCAAAGATGTGTATTACATGTACCAGAGCGAATGGACAGACCGTCCGGTACTGCATGTGTTCCCACATTGGAACTGGCAGGAAGGAGAACCGGTTGATGTCTGGGCGTATTACAACGGGGCAGATTCCGTAGTATTGTTTCTGAACGGGAAGTCTTTGGGGGCCGGGCAAAAAACGTCGGAACGACTGCATGCTTCCTGGCGAGTACCGTTTGAACCCGGAACCCTTACAGCGGTGTCGTACAGCGAAGGAAAGGAATTGCTCAGCCGCAGCATTTCCACAGCCGGCAAACCGGCAAAACTCGGCCTTACAGCCGACAGACCGGTACTAAAAGCCGATGGATACGACCTGGCTTTTGTAACCGTAGATGTATTGGATGAGCAGGGAGTTCCGGTGCCGGATGCAGACAACCTCATTACCTTTTCCTTGGAAGGTCCGGCAACCATTAAGGCTGTTGATAACGGAAGCCCTATAAGTCATGAGTCTTTTGTAGCGCATGAACGCAAAGCCTTTCATGGAAAATGCCTGGTTGTTGTCCAGGCCGGCAGGCAAGAGGGAACTATTACGCTGACAGCGCGCTCAGAGGCGTTTGCGGAGGAGTACACCTTGAGCCTCAAAACCCGGTTTGTCCAGTAATGCAAACATATTCTTCTTGTAAGCCTCTACTCCTTCCTGATCAAAAGGGTTGACGCCAAGCATGTAACCGCTTATTCCACAGGACTTTTGGAAGAAATACAACAGGGCACCCAGGTTCTTGGCAGTAAGCCGGGGTATTTCTATCCGGATGTTGGGTACGCCTCCGTCTACGTGAGCCAGGCGTGTTCCGAACTCGGCCATTTTATTGCAGGCATCCAGGCGTTTTCCGGCCAGGTAATTCAACCCGTCTTCATCGCCGGGTTCATGAGGAATTACCACCTTACGCAAGGGGTCTTTTATGCTTAGTACGGTTTCAAAGAGGTGGCGTTCACCGTCCTGGATATATTGACCCATGGAATGCAGGTCTGTTGTAAAACCGACTCCTGCCGGGAAAATTCCTTTATGTTCCTTGCCTTCGCTTTCTCCAAAAAGCTGTTTCCACCATTCGGTCAGGTAAAAAAGCCCGGGATGGTAGGTTACAAGAAGCTCAATTTTTTTACCGGTGTTGTACAACGCATGGCGCAACGCGGCATACGTAACGGCCGGATTGCCGGGACTCACTGGTACGGTTTCCTTTTCCAACGCGACGGCACCTGCCAGCAGCTCCTTGATATCAATGCCTGCCAATGCCATAGGAAGTAGGCCTACGGCAGTAAAAACAGAAAAACGGCCTCCCACGTTGCCGGGTATGTCAAAAGTTCTGTATCCCTTGCTGTTTGCGAGTTTGCGCAGTGCCCCTCCATGGGGATCTGTGACGGCCACAATGCGTCTTTGCGCTTCCTTTGCTCCGTAGCGTTTGTAGAGGTGTTGCTTAACCAGCCGGAATGCGATGGCCGGTTCTGTAGTAGTACCCGATTTTGAAATAACTACACAGGCTGTGGATTTGAGCTGCATAAGATCGAGCAAGTCTGCCAGGTAATCTTCTTCCAGGTTTTGACCGGCAAATACAATACGGGGACCGGTTTGTGGCAATAGCGGAGAAAAAGAGCGGGAGAGGGCTTCTATAACGGCTTTCGCTCCCAGGTAAGAGCCTCCAATGCCTATGACTACAACCAGGTCAATATCTTTTTCCCAGTCACGGCAAATAGCAGCTATGCTATCCGGCAATTCCGCTTTTGTCTTGGAAGGAAGGGTAACCCAGCCTAGAAAATCGGAACCTTTTCCCTTGCCTTCTGTAAGAAGGCTAAGGGCCAGCAGGGCTTTTTCTTCCCATTCCGACCATGTTCCGGACGGAATGAAAGGCAGGGCAGAGGTAGGATCTATGCGAATTAACGGTTTCATGGGCTATTTCAGTTTTTGGCTCAAAGCCTGGAAAACAATGGCAGGGGAACGGAATTCGTGCAACACTTTGTACATGGCCTCTGCGATGGGCATATCTACCTTGAATTTTTTGTTGATCTCGTGAATGCAGGACGTAGCGTAGTAGCCTTCTGCTACCATATTCATTTCCAGCTGGGCTGCTTTTATGGAATAGCCCTGGCCAATCATGTTTCCGAACGTCCGGTTTCGGCTGAACTGTGAATAACAGGTAACTAAAAGGTCACCTAAAAAACCCGATAACGAGGTGTTTCTTCCTTTATCCGGATAGGATCGGTTCAAAAAAGCACGGATTTCCTGGTAGGCACACGCTACAAGTACTGCTTGAAAGTTGTCGCCAAATCCAAGTGCCCGGCTCATCCCGGATGCTATGGCATAGATGTTTTTCAGAACCACGGCGTATTCCAGACCGTATATATCGGTACCGATACTGGTGTGGATGTAAGAGCAGCGGAATGCTTCGGCCAGTTTTTCTGCCGTTTTTTTCTTTTTGCATGTAACGCTCAGGTACGACAAACGTTCCATAGCCACTTCCTCTGCATGGACCGGACCTGCAATAACCCCTATGTTGTCGTAAGGAATGTTGTGTATGCGGTTGAAATATTCTGAAATAGAAAGGTTTTGTTCCGGTATAAGGCCTTTGATTGCCGTAACAATGAACTTATTGTCAAGAGACACAGTCAGGTTCATCATTTCTGCAATAAAATAGGTGGATGGTATGCAAAAAATCAGTACATCTGCTTCCTGAACAGGCTGGTTGATATCTGCACTCATGTGCAAACGCTGCGGATCCAATCTTGCAGCCTGAAGGTAATGGGGGTTGTGTTTGTTCTCTTTTATGAATTGGATCATTTGGGGATCTCTGACATACCAGCAAACTTCTTTTTGTGTGTCCAGAAGAATCTTTATCAGGGCTGTTGCCCAGCTGCCGGATCCAATGACGGCAAACCTTGTGTTGTTCTGAAATAGCTTCTTCATGGGAATAATTTGTTATCCAACAAAGATAAGGTTAATTTGTCTACCTTTACATTTAAATTTTTTAGTAATGAAAATAGCATACTGTTCCGACAAATACCAATACACCATGGGGAAAACTTTTGTTGATGCCGGCCTGGACACCAAAAAAGCCGTCTTTAACATGTTTTACCGTACAGCTCCCGATAACAACAACTGGGCTGTTGTAAGTGGGGTTAACGAAGTACTGGAAATGGCAGGTAGTTTGGGTTCGCAGCCGGAATCTTTTTTTAGGAAATTCCTTCCGGAAGACATGTATGAGGATTTCTGTAAGAAATTGACGGGGGTCCGTTTTACAGGAGATATATATGCCATGGAAGAGGGACAAATAGTTTTTCCCAAACAGCCCATTATTACAGTTGTTGCGCCTTTACTTCAGGCTCAGATACTGGAAACGCCCCTACTTACCATCATGAACCACCAGATGGCCGTAGCTACAAAAGCTTCGCGTGTGACCCGGAGTACTGATAAACCGGTGAGCGAATTTGGTTCACGTAGGGCACACGGTCCCTGGGCAGCACTTCACGGAGGTAAAGCTGCTTTTACTGCCGGTTGTGTGAGTTCTTCCAACATATTGACTACCACAGAATTTGGTATTCCAAGTACAGGAACCATGGCGCACAGTTACATTACAGCTTTCGGTTGTAGCGTGCATTCGGAATTTGAAGCGTTTGATATGTATATTAAAAGCCACCGGGGAGAAGGTCTTATTTTGCTGGTAGACACCTACGATACCCTTAAGAGCGGGATTGTCAATGCCATTGCTGCATTTAAGGCCAACAATATTGACAACAACTACAAACCTTTTTACGGAATTCGTCTGGACAGCGGAGACCTGGCTTATTTGTCAAGAGAGTGTCGTGGAATACTGGATCGCGAGGGTTTAAGTAAATGCGTAATTTTTGCCTCCAATGCCCTGGATGAATACCTTATCTCTGACCTGGAGCGCCAGAATGCAGCCATAGACTTCTACGGTGTGGGTGATGCTATTGCCACCAGCAAACACAATCCGTGTTTTGGAAATGTATACAAACTGGTACAGATGGAGGATAATCCTGTGCTTAAAGTATCAGATGACAAGGCTAAGGTGATAAATCCCGGGTTCCAGGTAACATACCGTATTTACCAGAACAACGAAAGCAAGGCCGATGTGACGTGTCTTAGGGGAGACAATCTGGCAACAGCCATAGAAAAAGGCAGCGAAATTTTGCTAAGGGATGAATACGACCGGACAAAAAAGACACGGTACTCGGAAGGAACTTATACGGCTGAAGTGTTGCAGCAAAAAGTGGTAGAAAACGGAGTACGGGTGGTACCTGACAATACCCAGCAGCAAAAACAGGACAGGTACCTGTATGAATTATCACGGATGAACCCTACAGAGCGTAGGATTATTAACCCGCACTACCATAAAGTAGATATATCGGATGATCTGTACGACCTTAAAATGGGATTGATATATAAAATTAAAGAAGAACTGAACCATGTCTGAAACCAACAAAACCCATATAGTGGTAGATATGCTGAATGATTTCATATCCGGCACTATGGCTTGTTTAAATGCAGAAAATGCTTTATCACACAGCATCAATTATATTAACACGCATCCGGCTGACAAAGTGGTTTATGTGTGCGACACACATCCCGTCAACCATTGCTCTTTTACAGGGTACGGAGGTCAATGGCCGGCACATTGTGTCGTCAATACATCCGGTCATGAAATCCATCTTTCGTATTATACCCGTATTAATGATCCCAACAAAAGGCCGCACCTGAACCGGATTTTTCATAAAGGTACTTCTCCCATAAAAGAGGAGTATTCCGGATTTCAGGCAGTACGTTCGGACGGTACTCCGCTCTCTAAGATTTTGACAAAACAGGTTGTGGTAAGCGGCATTGCAACGGAGTACTGTATTTTAGAAACAGTCAAGGATCTGGTGGAAGCAGGGCACGAAGTGCAGGTGTTGCTGGAAGGGTTGGGGTACGTAAACCAAAAAGACCACCGGGCAGCCATTGAACACATGAAAAGCATGGGGGTAAAATTCATTTAGATTTATGAGTCAAATTATAGGGGTTGATCTGGGAGGTACAAAGTTGCATGCGGCCCTGTTTTCTGATCGTGGAGACGTAACGGCAGAGCGGGTGGTGTTTCTGGAAGAACGGAGGGGGTATCAGGTGTCAGACCTGCTGGTTGAAGTTTGCCGGTCTCTGCTGGAAGAACAGCAAGTACCGCATGATACAGAAAAACGAATAGGGATTTGTGTTCCCGGAATTGCCAATGAAAAAACAGGTTCTGTCTGGGCTCCCAACATCCCCGGGTGGAGCGATTTTCCTTTGAAACAGTATGTTACAGATGCTTTTCCAGACTCGAAAACGTACATTGCCAGCGACAGGGTCTGCTATATCTTGGGAGAACAAGCCCGGGGAGTGGCACGTGGAATGGAGAACGCCATCTATGTAAGTGTTGGCACAGGCATTGGGGCAGGTATTATCACGGAAGGACGAATCCTGAACGGAGCATCCGGTATTGCCGGTGCCATCGGATGGATGGCTCTGGGACAGCCGTTCCATGAAGAATACAGCTTGTGCGGCTATTTTGAAACGTATGCTTCGGGAGTTGGTATGGCTGCCCGGGCCCGTACATTATCCGGAGAGCCGCAAACATTTCCCGATACCCAGGCTGTTTTCCGTGCATACGATCTGGGACATCCGGCAGCAATAACCGTTGTAGATAAAGCTATTGAATGTTGGGGGATGGCTGCTGCCAACCTGATAAGTCTTTTTAATCCTGAAATTATCGTCTGGGGTGGAGGTGTTTTTGGACCGGCTGTACGTTTCCTGGACAGGATACATGCACAGGCCCGGCAGTGGGCACAGCCCATTGCAATTAAAACATGTTGTTTTCAACCATCTGCTCTTGCCGGCCGGGCAGGTCTGTACGGAGCAGGCTCACTGGCCCTTCAATCTATACAAATCCATGAAAAAAAGTAGAATTCTGGCTGCCGGCTTTGCCGGTATTGTGTTTTTTGGTATTTCTTTTCTTACACTTGGAGCTGTATTGCCTTCGCTCCGTGAAACGTTACACCTGACTATGGAACAATCTTCTTTTCTGGCAAGTATACTTCCTTTGGGAGTACTGGCCGGATCGATTGCTTTTGGTCCTTGGTGTGACCGATTTGGTTACAAGACTCCTTTTCAGGTGGCATCTGCCATGGTGGTTCTTGGTTTCTTGGGACTTTCTGTTCTACAGGCTGTTCCCTGGTTGGGAGTCTGTGTTTTTTTTATAGGAATGGGCGGGGGTATTTTGAACGGTTCTTGCAACGCATTGGTTACAGACGTATCAGATGACCACAACCGGAGTTCCAACCTAAGTATATTGGGTGTGTTTTATGGAATAGGAGCTATTTTGATGCCTCTTGTGCTGGGGGTATTCCACCAGACACCTTATACGGTAATCCTCCGTTATGTGATGGTGTTGCTATTTCTTGTATTTGTATATTTCAGCCTTATTTCGTTTCCACAATCCAAAATTAAACAAGGATTTCCCATGAAAGAAGGCCTGAACTTGTTACGCCAGCCGTTGTTGTTGCTTTTCAGCTTTATACTCTTCTTTCAATCGGCACTGGAAGGGTTGTGCAGCAACTGGATACCGGTGTTTTTACAAGAAAGTCCTTCCTATGGTATGCCCAAAGAGAAAGCGCTTTTTCTGCTTACTTTCGTAGTGGTGGGTATGACGGCAGGCAGGGTAGTGCTCAGCTGGCTTACATTGCGTGTTGCCCCCTGGAAGGTGTTATGGGCTTATATGCTTTTGATAGCAGTCGGTTTTGCCGGACTGGCCGCCGGATTGCGTCCGTTGGTACCCGTACTTCTTATAGGTATCGGACTGGGAGCTACCTTCCCCGTAGTCATTGCATACATTGGAACAGAGTATAAAGCGTTGTCGGGTACGGCTATCGGTATTGCCATGACGGTAGCTTTGACCGGAAATGTTTTGCTCAATTATTTGTTGGGATTTCTTCCCATTCGTGTATTTCCGCTATATTTGTTACTTATCTGGATACTAATGGCCGGACTGTATCTTTTGATGACAGGACGGAAACTATTTAAAAATATTTAATATATTTGAACATGCTTGCAAAAGAATGGCTTGACAACGTCCGCAAAATACAGGACACAATTCAGGAAACACAAATGGAACATATACGCCGTGCAGCATCTGTGATGGCGGACAGTATAGAGGCCGGACGCTGGGTACATACGTTTGGGTGCGGACACGCTACCTTACCTGTTGAAGAAATGTATCCCAGGATTGGAGGTTTCGTGGGGTTTCATCCGCTTATTGAACAACCCCTCACTTTTTTTACCCGTATTACGGGCGAAAGCGGTATAAACCAGTTCCTGTTTCTGGAGAGAGCAGAAGGGTACGGAACGGCCATCATGAGTTCCTGGAATTTTGATGCCAGAGATACCTTGTGGATTTTTTCTCATACCGGAATCAATGCCGTCAATATTGACGTAGCACTTGAGGCGCGCAAACGGGGCATGAAAGTCATTGTTTATGGCTCGGCTGCTCAGACACAGGGAAAAAAGCCGAGGCACTCCTGCGGAAAAAATTTATTTGAATTGGCAGATTTGGTGGTTGATTCCTGTGTTCCTCTGACAGACGCATCCGTTTCCCTGAAAAACCATTTTGATAAAATCGGACCGGTTTCTACCATGGCGTTTGTGACGCTTGTCTGGATGACAGTCACCACGTGTGCAGGTATTTTGGCTGACCGCGGCGTTCAGTTGCATATCCATCCTTCCCACAACGTTCCCGGCGATACAACGGCCATGGAACGCCTGAACGGATGTATAGAAGCGTATAAAAAAAGATCGTTTGGATTGTAAATTTAATATAGATCGTATATGAAAAAATCACTTTTAACTCTATTGCTACTGGTTCTGGTTACCGGGGCTTTTGGGCAAAGTAACAGATCTGCCCAGAAGGATTGGTACAGGAACGAGATGTTTCTGGAACCGGTCCGCTTTTTTGAAGGGACATTTGCCCTGGGTTATCAGAGAAACTTTTATAACTCGGCTCTATCGCTAAAACCTTCTGTAACGTTGATGGGAGAGACCCTCTTCAGCTACGAAGACAGTTTCTATAGTGAACAAGAAGGGTTTGGCCTGGAGGGGCTCTACAAAGTATATTTTGCACGCATGCCCAAAAAGGCGCAGGTGTACCTGGGACCCTATGTTGCTTACCGGTATTTGAAAGAAAAGAACAGGCTTCCGGATTATATAGACGTGGTTGATTACCCGCATTTGAGAAATAGTGATTTATTCACATATTACAACACCATGATGGCCGGGGTACTCTTTGGAGTACATTTTATGTGGGGCAGGTTTACCCTGGATATGAACATTGGGGGAGGAATCCGCTATCCTGTAATATCCGGTTTCCGTGCAGACCACAACAACGCTACTCTTGTATCTGTGCCTACCGGGTTTGGGCAACTTGGATTTAAAGGGGTTGTGCCAAAAAGTAGTTTAACTCTGGGTGTTGCTTTTTAGTTATGCGTAAACTGTTATTACTTTTTTTGGGGATGCTGTTTTCTGCACAGGTATCCCTTGCTCAGCTTATTGAGCAGCCGGCCACCTGGAGCCACAGTGTGGTACATATGGAAGACAATGTGTACGAAATGCAGTTTACTGCCACCTTGCGGGCACCTTGGCATATGTATGACCTGGGACCGTATGAGAATGGCCCCCAGGCCACACGTTTTACATTTGTTTTACCGGCAGGCGTTGTGTTGGAAGGAGCCTTGCACATGCAATTGCCTCCTGAAAAAAAACACGACCCGCTTTTTGATATGCTCATTGGCTCTTTTGGGGGTAGCGGTGTGTTTGTGCAACAGGTACGACTGGATGGGCCGGGAGGTGTAATAGAAGCCACTGTGGAATGGCAGGCTTGTGACGGAACCTCCTGCCTGCCTCCGGAAGAAAAAACGTTTGAAATCCAGATAGGCCATNCGCAGGCTGCAGTACAACCGGCGGATGCAGGGGAGCTGCAAACGGCAGATACGGGGGAGTTGCAACCGGCGCAATCCGGCTCGTTGTGGGGAATTATCCTGCAGGCCATTGCCTTTGGGTTGGTAGCTCTGGTGACGCCCTGTGTATTCCCCATGGTCCCCATGACGGTATCTTTCTTTCTCAGAAGCAGCGACAACAAACGCAAAAACCGCTTGAATGCGGCATTGTACGGAACATTTATCGTGCTGCTTTATACGGTACCCATTGCCGTAATTATTGGCATAACGTACATAACAGGCGGAGCCTCTGTGACGGCCAACATCTTCAACTGGCTGGCTACGCACTGGATTCCCAACATCCTGTTCTTTCTTTTGTTTCTTGTCTTTGCCGCCTCTTTCTTTGGGGCGTTTGAACTGGCACTTCCGGCGCGATGGACTACAAAAACAGATGCAAAGGCAGACAGCGGGGGCATCCTGGGCACGTTTTTTCTGGCCCTGACCCTGGTGCTGGTGTCTTTTTCGTGTACGGGTCCCATTGTAGGTACGGTACTTATCAAATCTACGCAGGGGGCTGTCTGGGAACCTATAGTGACCATGTTTGCTTTCTCGGTTGCTTTTGCTCTGCCATTTACTATCCTTGCTTTTGTTCCTTCGTTGCTTCAGAAACTTCCCAAATCGGGTGGCTGGCTGAATTCAGTAAAAGTGGTGCTGGGCTTTATAGTGCTGGCCTTTTCTCTCAAATTTCTGAGCACAGCCGATCAGATTTACCAATGGCACCTGCTTAACCGGGAAGTGTACCTGGCTTTATGGATTGTTATTTTTTCCTTGCTGGGCTTTTACCTTTTAGGTAAGATTCGCTTTAAAAACGATTCCCCAACAGAATATGTGGGGGTATTTCGTTTTGGACTGGCCATAGCCGTATTTGCTTTTGTGGTGTATATGATTCCCGGTATGTGGGGTGCTCCGCTCAAAGCCATTAGCGGGTTCCTTCCTCCTATTGGGACACAGGAATTTGTGATAGACCGACCGGCACCGGCACCGGCTGCCGAGGCTGCAACTTTTGGTGAAGAAAGAAAGTACAGTGACTTGTTCAGCCTTCCGTACGGTTTGGAAGGGTTCTTTCATTACGGGCAGGCCATGGATTATGCAAAAGAAGTTGGTAAGCCGGTATTTCTGGATTTTACGGGGTTGGGTTGTGTGAATTGTAAAGAGATGGAAGCCCGGGTGTGGAGTGACGCACGTGTACAGCAGTTGTTGAGGGAAGCATTTGTGATTGTGGCCCTTCATTCAGACGCCAGGGCTACGGCTTTACCGGAAGATTGGGTCACGGACGAGCGGGGGAAAGAATTGCGTACCCTGGGCAGCATCAACTCCTGGTTTATGCGCACCCGTTTTCAAGTAAACGCACAACCCACTTATATCCTGTTGGATAACGACGGAACTCCGTTGGTGGCGCCGCGTTCTTATGATACAGACGTAGACAGTTACATAAGGTTCCTCCGGGCAGGACTGGAGGCCTACTCTAAATAAAGCACGATGCAAGACATACAATTTTTCTTTAACAAGCTCAGCGGTTTGTTATGGGGATGGCCTATGATTATTTTGTTACTGGGCACCCATATTTTTTTAACCATCCGTCTTAAATTCCCACAACGTAAGATATTCAAAGGAATAGCCCTTTCCGTCAAAAGCGATGGGGACTCCAAGGGCGATGTAAGCCAGTTTGGGGCCTTGGCTACGGCGTTGGCCGCCACCATTGGTACGGGCAATATCATTGGCGTGGCTACGGCCGTATCATTGGGAGGCCCGGGGGCGGTGTTGTGGTGTTGGTTGAGCGGTGTGTTTGGTATAGCCACCAAATACGCGGAAGGGTTGTTGGCTGTGAAATACCGTATTACCACGTCTGACGGCACTATGATAGGAGGCCCCATGTACGCCCTGGAGCGTGGTTTGAAGATGAAATGGCTGGCTGTATTGTTTTGTGTTTTCACCGTGCTGGCGGCATTGGGTATAGGCTGTTCCGTGCAGTCCAATTCCATATCTACCATGCTGTACGAATCTTTTAACGTGCCTTTGTACGTGTCCGGAGCCGTGACGGCTTTGTTGGTAGCGTTGGTTATTTTCTTTGGGATTAAAGGTATTGCCAGTGTATGCGGAGCGCTGGTTCCCTTTATGGCTTTCTTTTATGTGGCCGGATGTATTGTTATTCTGGCCATGAACGCTTCTTTTTTAGGTAACGCATTGATATTGATTTTTAAATCTGCCTTTACTCCGCAAGCCATAGGAGGAGGGTTGGCCGGAGGAGGGCTGATGGTTGCCATGCGTTATGGGATAGCACGTGGGTTGTTTTCCAACGAATCGGGGATGGGATCGGCTCCTATCGTAGCTGCAGCAGCACGGACAAAAAACCCGGTCAGGCAAGCTCTTGTATCTGCTACAGGAACGTTCTGGGATACGGTAGTAGTATGTGCTATGACCGGCCTGGTGCTTGTAACAAGTATTCTGCGTTATCCTGACATTGATTACAAAGACGGCGCCCTGCTTACAAAGCTGGCGTTCAGCAAGATAAAAATATTTGGACCCATTATCCTGAACGTAGGGCTGATTACGTTTGCTTTTTCCACTATATTGGGATGGGCTTATTATGCAGAGAAGGCCATTGAATACCTGGGCGGGAAAAAAGTAATTTTCTATTACCGCATACTGTGGGTAGTTGTTGTCTTTGTAGGATCTGTTGCGAACTTATCTATGGTATGGGATCTGGCAGATTCTATGAATGCGCTTATGGCCATACCCAACCTGATATCGTTGTTGCTTTTGACAAGTATACTGGTTAAAGAAACAAACAAATACCTGTGGAGTGATAAGTTGGATGCTAATGAGTTTTAAAACGCCCAGCCCAGACCAATGGTAAAACTGTTGGTCAGAAGGCTGTTGTGCAGTCCCAGCAACCAGGTTCCCTGCAGGCTCACACCTCCCAGGCAGAATCCCAGCCCGGCACTAACATAGGAAGGAATACCTTTTTCAGGATTGCCGTAGTGTCCTCCCAGACGCACGGCTACTACCTTTCCGTATAAGTATTCCAATCCGGCCCCTGCTGTAAATCCTCCTGTCGCAAGCAGGTATCCTCCCTGCAAGACTGCATGTACGGCATGCTTGTCCCCCAAGGCCATGTGGGCACCTGTACCCAGTTCTATATGCGCCGGCAGGTGGTACGCTCCGTACCCGTAATTTATTTTTGTTCCCAGATTTTTTGCCGTCAGCCCGATGCTTAAAAAGCCCGGTTTGTACAGCAAGCCCAGATCAGCGGCAAAGGCGTTCCCGGCATGCTCCGGTCCCATTTGTGACCTTATGTAATGCAGGGTAGCTCCCGCGGAAAAGTTTTCGGCAATTTTGTAGGCATATCCCAGGTCAACGGAAAATTCCAGGGGTTTGTAGGTGTCTGTAACATTTCCTTCCGGGTTGGAAAGCTCACTGACAGGGTGCAGGTAACTGCGGAATCCCAAAGAAATGGCATTTTTTTGGCCGAGCATGGAAAAACCGGACAGTGCTGCCAGGTGGTTTGTCCGGCCCGTTTGCCAGAGGGTATAAGAAGCCCCTAGGGCGCCCTTTGTGTCAGATAAAACGGTAGCGGCGGTGTTGTTGTATAAGGAAAAAGCTCCGGTTGTGGCAACGGTACCCGTTCCGCCCATGGCCAGTGTAGCGGCATCGGGCCAAAGGCCCAAAAAAGAAGCACTTTGTCCAAAAGCGGGGATGTTACACATCAAAAAGAAAAAGAACAGAGATGAATATATGCGTTTCATACAGCGTTACAATTTAATAATGGTTTTTGCATACTCTTGTCCGTTGGTACGTACCTTAACGGTATAAGTACCACCGCTCATAGGGGTCATATCTATTTTTGCCGGAAGAAACGGTGCTATTTCAAATGAGCCTTCAAAGACCCGGGTTCCGGTAGAAGAAGTGATGGTTATGTCTGCTTTTGCAGGCTCTCCCATACGGATATGCAATGTATCCGTTACCGGGTTGGGGTACAGATCAACCGGCTGTTTACCGTCACGCACAAGTACCGGTACTGTAACGTGGCAACTTTCACCAAGCGCATCTGTTGCGGTAAGTGTCATAGTGGTCTGTCCGTATGCTTTTGCCGTTACATTCAATTGTTCTCCTGTCAGGACTGTTGTTGCAGGACCTTCGGGATGGAAAGACACACTGTACCGCAGGGATTCTCCGTCATCATCTGTGAAAGTATCCGAAAGAAGCAGGGAGGCTCCTCCTCCCACTCGGTTTAAACAAATGGCGTCCGGCGTTTTTAGTACTCGGGGAGGGGTGTTGGGTAAAATGCTATAGGTGATTTCCAGTTGCGTGGTACCATCATACGGGTCACTTACTATTAGTAAAACAGCGTGATCACCTGCCGTCGAAAGTATGGCATCAACAGATATCTTAACCAGGTTGTCTGAAACAGATAGGAAAAGGGCATCTTTGGCCGGTTCCAGAGCTGCAGTAAGGTTGTGTCCATCAGGATCTGATATGTTGAACGACAGGGTTTTTTTCTCGTGAGCTTTGAGCAGGAGGTGCGTACCTTCCAGAGGTTCAATGGTTGGTGGATTGTTTTCTTTTGTCTGAAATACAAAAGGTTCAGATGGGGCAGCTGTATTTCCTGCATAATCACCGGCCGTAATCTTAAACACGTAGGAAGTGTGGAAATCCAGGTTGGTAACATGAAACATTACGGTATCACCCACCTCCCTGTTTCCGGTACGTACCCTATCGGTACGCAGGGTGTCGCCCGCTTGAGAAGATGTCAGTACCTGGTAGCTGTAGGCCTTTGTATCGTCTTCATCTTTAGGAACAACCCATGACAACCTTATGTTGTTTGAGTGGGCTTCTGCAAAGATCTCTTCTACTTTTTCCGGTGGCACAGTACTTAAAGAAGCAATACTTGCAAAGGCATCAACCACACCGCTTCCCATAGAAGTTTTGTATTCCGGGTAATATTCCAGAAATGCCGGTGATGCATTTTCAATAAGGATGTTTTTTAAGGTTTCGCAGGTAAATCCGGGGCCTCCTGCATGCGATACAATCAGGGCGGCAACACCCGATACTTGTGGACAGGCCATAGACGTTCCTTGCATAAATCCGTATTGGTTATTGGGGAGAGTACTGTATATCTGACCGAAACTATAATGGTAATCACCGCCGGGAGCACTTATGCTTACCCAGTTTCCGTAATTTGAATAGTACGCTTTTTTGTAATTCGGTGCAATGGAAGCTACAGAAACAACCTTTTCGTACATAGCGGGATACGCTACGTTGGTATTCTCGTTTCCGGCTGCAAATACAACCAGCCCGCCCGCCATGGGACCTGTCTGGTTCCCGTATTCATCGTAGCCGGCGTAGTCTATAAAGTAATCAATGGCTGCTTTTGTAATTTCAGGAATTCTTACGACATCTTTATATCCCCAGCTATTCTGGCAGATGACTGCACCGTTATCAGCTGCATATTTTATTGCTCCGGCTGCGTCGCCAATGTTGTTGTATGAGTCCATAATTTGACAGATCATCAGACGTACGCCTTCTTCGGACCCGTTTCCTCCTGCGACACCACATACGCCCATGCCGTTGTTGTTGGTAGCCGCAACAATACCGGACACATGCGTACCGTGTTCTTCAACCCGTATGGTTCCCGTATAATTGATAAAGTTGGCACCGTAAATGTCATCCACTATCCCGTTGCCGTCGTCGTCCACACCTTCTATACCGTTGAGTTCTGCTTCGTTTACCCATAAGTTGTTTACCAGATCGGGGTGGGAGATATCTACACCGGTATCAACAATAGCTACTACTACACGGTTGCTGCCGGTAGTATAGTATTTCCAGACGTCCGTAACGTTGATGTCTGCTCCTGCTATGAACTCGTTGCTTAGGGAGCCGTCGTTGTACAGGTGCCATTGCTTGGAAAAAAAAGGATCGTTGAACGGAAAGAAACCGGCAGAAGTTTCCTGCAATTTTATTTCCGGGACGTATTCCACAAATTCTACACCTTCCATATCTGATAAGCCAACTGCCGTTTTCGTAAGCGGCCTGTCTTTATCAAAAGTGACTGTGTACCACAAATGCAAGCCGGCAGCACGTGTACGGGCTTCGTACTTACCTGCGTATGGAAAAGAACGGCTGACAGATTCTATATCCATGCCTGCAAACAAGTGTTCTGCAGGAGAGTACGAGTCTGTTATCTGCTCTGCCAGCCGGTCGGTTACCTTAATGTGTACAACGCCCGCATGAACATGGTTGGTGTCTTTCAGGTGTTCTCTGTTTTGATGTATTCCCTGTGGTGGGAGTTCCGGATTCTTTTCGCAACCGGATAACAGCAACATAAGTATGCCAATGAAATAAAATGTTTTTTTCATAGAAAACGTGTTGGATTGGCAAAGATAACGAAAAAGCCCCTTGTTCAAGAGGCTTTTTCCAAAATTGAGGGCGATGTAAGATTAAAGTATGTCGTACAAATCCGGCCCACCGGGTAACGAAACGTAGGAGTAATAATCAGTATTCTGCCACCCTCCTAAACCGTCAATATAAATTGCGGGACGTAGTTGAACTACTTTATCCTGGATAAACAAACTTTTTTCATCATGTATTGCCAGGGATGCTCCTAATGCAGAAGGATAATAAAATTTGATAATATCTTCTGCACCACCTTGATAGAGAAGTCCTGCATACCACTGTGTATCCCACATGACATGTTTTTCATCATCAATTACCCAGAATTCAATATATTCACTTTGAGGTCCTCCCAGCCATCCGTCCCACTCAGCTTCCAGAAGCAACTCTTTTGTGTAGGGTTGCATAACCCTCCAGCGATCAAAGCCTTCTGCCTGACGTATCTCTACCGTTGGGATGCTGTAAAGGGTCCAGGTATCGCAGAACTGGCCATTACCCAGGGATATCCAGTTGTATGCCAGGTTTACTTTCACGTCAATATCTTTGACGGCCCCAATAGATGCATCCTGAGAAGCAATGGATAACTTGAGGGTATAGGTGACTCCGATAGCTGCTTCTGATGTCATGGCTATCTTAAGGTCTGCAGCTCCTTCTCCGCTTTCAAAAGTCAGAGAGGCAGGTATTGAAAATACGTTGTGGGATGCCTGCGAAGTAAGAGTTACTGTAGCGGATCCTTCCGTGGTATTCCTAAAGACCTTTATAGAAAATACAGGGTCAGTAGCCGGAAGGGTAAAGCTGGAAGCTTTAGCTGTAAAGCTATATCCTGCAGCATCCGGGGTGTAAATGGGGTTGATTTTTTCTGTGTTGCACGATGCCAAAAGCACCACAAACAGAGAAACTACCGCAAATATGTTAAGTAATTTTTTCATAGTTAGTAATTTTGCTTTCAATTAAACACCATCGTCCATAGGATTCTGATCAACGGATTGATTCAGGTTCTTATTGCCGTCAAATTCAGTCTGAGGTATGGTAAGTACCCATGCATAGGATTCCGGGTTTTGTGTATTCCTGCCGGGAATCAAAGCAGATGTAGGCCATCCCATGGCAGCCGTTCTGGTAAAGCCTTGTTTCAGGCGTCTGATGTCGTAAATACGTCCGTACTCTCCCCACAATTCAATGCGACGCTGGTTAATGATTTCCTCCAGTAGCGAACCGGTTTCGTCCGAGGTAAGAGCACCCAGGGCTGTTCCGGATTTTGTTACGGTATAGTTGGGGTCACGTTTGGCCATCAGCAGCATAAGCAGGTCGCGTGCAGCCTGGTCGTTACCCAGTCGGCATTCGGCTTCTGCCTGGGTCAGGACCATTTCTTCGTTACGCATCCAGATGTAATCACCGGTATAGATACTCATGTCTGCCCATTTGAATTTTTCCTGTTGGTAAGCATCGTCGGGATTCCACCATGCGTTACGCACGTCTGCAGGTCCCATTTTGGCATAGAGCTGTTTGTTGATACGTTTGAAAGCCGTGTTTCCGTAACCGGGTGATTCGGAGTCCATATGCATCAGGAAGGAAGCATAGATACCGGATTGGTCAGAGATAATCTCTGCCCCCCACATTACGTTTTTGGCTTTTACGGAGTTCATCCCGGCCGTAAGGTCAGCTTTGTCTCCAACACTGGTTGACTTGCGTGCTTCTGCCGCGGCATCCCGGGCTTTACTCCAATTTTCCATAGTCAGGTATATGCGGGCGGCAATACCCTGAGCCACGTAATAATCAATGTGGGATTTGTGGGTTTGTCCGTGTGCATCTTTTAGCAAAGCAATACCTTTTTCAATGTCAGCTACGACCAAATCGTATCCTTGCTGTACGGTAGAGCGGGGCTGACCTTCCGTTCCGGCGGCGCTGGGTTCTGTGTAAATAGGAACGCCGGGGTCTGATTCGTGACCTTTGTACGTACGTGCAAAAGATTGCAGAAGCATAAAGTAGCTGTAAGCACGGATGGTATAGGCAGATCCAATGATGTAATTGACATCGGAGGGCAATCCTTCCATGGTTTCTTCTGCAGCAATAATGTAGTTGGCGTTGGCCACCCAGGTGTAGTAGGCATTCCACAAGTCGTAGGACCGCCATGCACTGGAAGTGTAACGAGCTTTAACGTCGTACGTGCAATCGTACCAGAACCAGCCGCTTCCCTGACCGGACATAATGTGGTCTTCACCCATTACGTCGGCCATCAGGTTGTAGGCGGTGATACCAAAGCACTGGTGTGTGTTACCGGTGGTGGACCATCCGGCTGCATACATGGAACGGTAAATACCGTTCAAGGGTACCAGAGCAGCTGTAGCATTTACAAACAGACCGTCTCCCGAGACAGCTGTAGTGGGAGAAGTTTCCAGCGATTCCGGGGTACAGGAAACCGTAGTAACAGCTACCGCTAACGCTATGATAAGAAGAGTATATAATTTTTTCATATTCATTTTCCTCCGTTAATTAAAAGTTAAGGTTAAGACCAATGGTGTATGTCTTGTTAGGAGAATATACGTAGTCAGTAGAACCGGAGAAGTTGTACTGCGGGTCCATACCGTTCAGGTAATTGAACATAGTCATGTTGTCCAGAGTAATGTAAATACGGAGCAGCGATACACCCATTTTTTTGGCGGCAGAAGCCGGCAGTGTGTACCCCAATGTTATGTTCTTAATGGCAAAGTACGATGCATCAATCAGGTAGGCATCGGATGCGGTGTACTTTGCGTTAATGCCGGCACGGGGAACGTCGGTTACGTCACCCGGTTTCTGCCAGCGGCGCAATGCGTTCTTGTTCCATGTATTACCTGTATACATAGGATTCATAGACCCGGTATACAAGCCGTCATACATCAGGCCTCCTATGGAATAGGTGGTCATGACACTCAAGTCTATGCTGTTGAAGAAAGTCAGCTCCATGCTTGCACTTCCGTACAAGTCAGGGATACGGCTTCCGTGATACCATTTGCTGGTTGCTGCCTTGCCATAGTCGGCACTGATATACGGATCAATGGGATTGCCATTTTCATCTTTTTCGTCGTATACCCAGTACAATTGTGCACCATTAGCAGGATCAACTCCGGCAGATTTTGCCATATAGAAAGTCCTGATGGGCAAACCTTCTTTGTAGATATAGTTGCCGCTGACGATCTCGGGGGCATCCTCTGTCAGTTCCAGAATTTCGTTGTTTACCCTGGATCCCAGTAATGTAACTCTCCATCCAAAATCACGGGTATCGATTATCTGGGCGGAAAGAGTCATTTCCAATCCTTTGTTGACCATGGTTCCCGCGTTGGCATCGTANCCGCTAAAGCCGGTAGAAAGGGCCATGGGGTAATTCAGCAACATATCAGAAGTCAGGCGGTTGAAATATTCAAAGTTTAGGTCAATCCGTCCGCCAAACAGTCTGGCATCCAGGCCGATGTTAAAGTTTGCGTTCTTTTCCCAGCGGAGTTCCTTGTTTTCCAGTGAAGAAACAATAGCTCCGGTAAAGCCTGCGTTGGGATATCCCAGGTCATAGAAACTTTGCCAAGCATAAAAAGTTCCCAGATCATCATTACCCTGTACTCCGTAACTTACTTTCAAAGCCAGGTTATTGATCCAGGTAACGTTTCTCATGAAAGATTCCTGGGAAATACGCCAGTTGGCACCTACAGACCAGAAATTCCCCCAGCGGCTGTCTTTGTAGAAACGGGATGTACCGTCTGTACGGAAAGAAGCGGAGAAATAATACTTGTCTTTGAAGTTATAATTGAAGCGCGACAGGTAGGATTCAATCCTGTAGGCCTGTGAGTAGGAGTCTGCGTCTGTAATGGTTGTACCGGGGCGCAATTCCAAAATACCGTCTACCAGGTTGGTTTTTTGAGCTGTCAGGTAGCTGTAGGAGTAGTTGTAGAACTCGTGTCCTAACAGCAAATCAAAGGTGTGATTTCCAAAGCTGCGGTTCCAGGTAAGCAGCTGGTTGAAGGTATAGCTGAGCATACGTCCGTTGCTCTTTGTCAAACGTCCGTTGGAGCTGGCAGCGTTCCCGTGGTACATGTTGTAGAATGTCGTACTGTTGGAATTAACAAAGTCCACTCCAAAGTTGGCTGTCAACTTAATACCTTTCAGGAAGCCTGCACTGTCCTGGTCTGAACCAATAGCCAGGAAGGTACGTGCACTTACGTTGTCACCTGTACTGAGGAATTTATCGTCGTAGAGCGTTCCCACACTGCTGAAATCGTTCAGGTTGGGACGGGTTTTTCCGTAGTCAAGCTGTCTGTTTCCCAGCTCGTCCAGCAGGTCGTTACCGGCGTCGTCTTTAAGCCATACGGGATAGATAGGGGCCATAAACTGGGCGCTGTACCATACGTTGGCATAAGTAGAGCCTGTGTAGCCCGACGAGTTGGATTTCGTCATGGATGCTGACAGGTTCAATCCTGTTTTGACCCAGTCGTTGATCTGGCTGTCAATGTTGGCACGGCCGGTGAAACGTTGGAATGAAGTAGTTTTAAGAATACCGTCTTCATCCAGGAAGCCGAGCGACATCAAAGCTTTTGTTTTAGCCGTACCACCTGCTACCGTAAGTTGGTGTTCGTGGCGGAATGCGTTCAGGTGCTCGATTTCATCCATCCAGTTTTCGTCATAAGCCGATTTAGCATCAGCTCTGACAGCTCCGGTAGCCGGGTCTATTACAGTTGCCCAGGTGTAGTTTTTAAACGGATTGTAGAGTTCCCCTCCCAGCGCGTCTGCCAAACCCTGTGAAGCAAGTGTTCCGGCTTCTTCCCAGGAATATCCGTTATCAAAGCAATAGCTGTTACGCAGGGATTCCCAGGTCATGTTCACGAAATCTGTCTGGTTAACCATGTCGTAACGTTTAAGGGCACGGTTGGAGATACCGGCACTCCCATTATAGGTAATGCTTACTTTTTCTCCTTTGGCTCTTTTGGTGGTTATCATAATAACACCGTTGGCACCACGTGCTCCGTACAGAGCTCCCGAAGAAGCGTCTTTTAGAACGGTCATGCTTTCAATGTCCGCCGGATTGATGGAGTTCAGGGAACCGTTAAAAGGAATACCGTCCACAACGTAAAGAGGTGTCTGGCTTGCGTTGATGGAACCGTATCCACGGATGATTACAGAGGCACCGGACCCGGGTTGTCCCGAACCGGAGGTGGTAATCACACCGGTGGACATCCCGTCAAGAGCCTTGGTTACGTTGGCAACAACGCGCTTGGACAGTTTTTGGCTGTCAAGGACTGTTGCCGAACCGGTCAGAGACTCTTTCTTAGCTGTACCGTATGCCACAACCACAACGTCTTCCAGTGCAACGACATCGGGGTGCATGACCAGGTCAACCACCGCCCTGCCGTTAATCTCTGCATTGACAGTCTGCATCCCCATAAAGGTAAAGCGAAGGATGTTGTTGCCCGTAGGTACGTTAATGGAATACGAACCATCCAGATTTGTTTGTGTGGAAATAGTCGTTCCAACCACAACCACTGTCACATAGGGAATTGGAGCACCGTCTTCACTGGATGTAACCTTACCGGTTACCCTGTGTTGAGCGAACAATGCCGAAAACCCCATCATGACTGACAAAGTCAATAAAAGGAATTTTTTCATTTGTCTTGTTTTTAGGTTAGTAAATAGTTTATAGGGTTAATCTTATGTAAAAACAATTCTTAATAAACAAAGATATACAATTATTTTCAATAGGGAAACAGGTTTTTACATTTTTATATATTTGTACGCATGAAATATGCAATGAATTTTTTTCCGTTGCGCGAAGTCAAGCGTTTTGACCTGGCAAAAACACCCAGGCCTGTAAGCTGGTATTTAAGGCCCGTTATATGGCTTCTTGTTTTCCCACTCGTGTGGTACAATCGTACTAAAATACTAAAAAAAGGCATGGAGAAAACCCGGTCTCCGTATTTATTGTTGTGTAATCACAATGCTTTTTACGATTTTTTTGTAGCGACTGCAGCTACGTTTCCGCACCAGGCCTTTTATGTGGTGGCTATAGATGGTTTCATAGGTCTGGAGTGGCTTATGCGCCGGGTTGGCTGTGTTGGAAAACGTAAGTTTACAAACGATGTGAGACTCATACGTCATCTGAAGACAGTGGCAGACCGTGGAAAAATTGTAGCCGTTTATCCCGAGGCGCGGTATTCCCTTTGCGGTACAAAGGCCGTTCTTCCACCGTCTTTGGGAAAACTGGTAAAGCACCTGAACGTGCCGGTGGTAACCCTTATAACTTACGGGCATCATATAAATTCACCGTTCTGGAATACGCGATCCAGGGGGGTACGTACCCGGGCGGTTATGACAGAAATCCTTACACAGCAACAGTCAGAAGAAATGACGGCTGAACAGATCAATACCATCATTAACGATTCTTTTGAATACGATGATTTTGCCTGGCAACGTGAAAATAAAATACGTGTACGTTACAGGAACAGGGCCCGGGGATTGCACAAAGTATTGTACCAATGTCCGTCATGCAGGACAGAGTACAGGATGGATTCGGGAGGGACGCAGATCTGGTGCAACCATTGTGGAAAACGATGGACTATGTCTGAGTACGGAGCATTGCAGGCTGCTGAGGGGGAAACGCATTTTTCCCATATCCCCGACTGGTATGAATGGGAGAGGTTGCAGGTGAGGGCAGAGGTAGAAGCCGGAGCGTACAGCCTTACCAAGAAGGCAGACCTGCGCTTGTTGCCCAATTCCAGAGGGTTTGTTGATTACGGAGACACTACTTTTATACACGATATGGACGGATTTCGATTGGAAGGAGTCCATAACGGAGAACCGTATAACTTATTTATGCCGGCACAATCGCTCTATTCGTGCCACATAGAGTATGAGTACGGCAAGTACAAAAGAGACTGTGTAGACCTCAATACATTAAACGACTCTTTCTGGGTTTTTCCCCGGGGTGATGATTTTTCGGTAACGAAAATCTCTTTGGCTACGGAAGAATTATTTAACTACAAAAATCCGTAAGCTTTTCCATACGCGAGTTGCTGTTGCAGAAAATCTGCCGCATATTCCAGTTGTACGTCTTTCAGTTTGCCTTTGTGGTTGTATACCGGAACCATGTTGGGGTTCAGAAAACCGCCGTAGGGTTTCAAATCCAGTGCGGCATACCGCTCCAGTACTTCCCGGTGCAGTTCCCGGTTTACTTTTATGGCGTATTCTTCTACCAGCGTTTTACCGGCCTTGTAATCTCCTTCTGATTTAATGCGTTGAATTTCAGACAAAAGGGTAGCAAACAATTGTCGGAGTTCGTCATAATTGCGGATGGCAAAATATGTTTTCCCGTTTTCCGTGATTTGCTCAATGGCGTTGCCGTTGCGGAAGGCCCACGAAGCAATCAGTTGCCTGCACTGCATGTGCGCCTGCGTGATATCTTTCCCGGGTTCAATGCGGACAAGCTGGGTAAACAGGCCGTTACGTATGTAATTGATATACTCGGCGCGGTAGGCCTCTTTGTTGGGAAGGACACCCAGTTCTACCAGTTTGGGATCTGCTAGATAATACAGAGCAAACAAGTCTGCACGTGCTTCTTCCAGTGTGGAACTGTATTCACCCAAGGCGTTGGGAGAAACTCCCGGCAGCAGCTGACCTGATCCGTGTCCCAGGCATTCGTGCAAGTCTGTGTGCAAGTCACCGGTCAGTGTCCCGTATTCTTTAAGGAAAGCAACTTCTTCCTCGTCAATGGAAAATTCAACAACCATGCTTTTGGGCGATTCTTCTGCTGCCTTTTCGTAGGCATTCGTAATGTTGGCTATGGTAACAGATTTGGATCCATATTCTTTTCTAATCCAGTCTGCATTGGGCAGGTTGATACCAATGGGGGTGGAGGGGTAAGCATCGCCTCCCAGTACGACCACGTTGATGACTTTGGCCGATACGCCGGTCGCTTCTTTCTTTTTAAACCGGGGATCAACCGGTGAATGGTCTTCAAACCATTGGGCGTGGTTGCTGATGGTAGTCGTCCTGCGGGATGCTTCTTCATCCCTGAAGTTGGCATTGGCTTCCCAGGACCCTTTTCTGCCCAGGGGGTCTGCATAGACTTCGATAAATCCGTTGATAAAGTCTGTAAAGGTGTTGGTGTCCTGAACCCAGGCTATGTTATACGCATCCCACAGGGCCAGATCTCCTGTTGTGTAATAATCAATAAGTGTTTGTATGTAAGATGCTTGCTGTGGACTTTCTGCTACTTCGGATGCTTTTTCCAGCCAATAACATATTTGTTCAATGGCCGGGCCGTACTTCCCGTCAATTTTGTACGTTTCTTCCGTTATGTTTCCTTCCTTTTTAACAAGCCGGCTGTTCAGGCCGTATTCTACAGGTCTGGGGTCACCGGGGTCTTCCATAGAAGCGTAAAAAGTTTCTGCTTCTGCCCGTGAAACACCGCTGTAAAAATTGGTGGAGGAAGCAAGCAATAAATCTCCTTCCTGGCCTGAGCTGCGACGTATTTTGTACAGCTGCGGATTGCACATGATATTTGCGATCCTGCCTATGTCTGCCGGGTCGTAATCTGAAAGCTCCAGCAGGCTTTTCATATACTCGGCCGTACAACCGGGAAGGATTTTTTCTTCTGCATAATGGTGGTGGATACCGTTGCTAAAAAAAACACGTTTTGCATAGATCAGAAAGAGCTCAAATTCGGGGGTGTTTCTATCTCCCGTATACGTTTCCAGTATGGTTTCCAGGCACCTGCGGACTTCCAGATTGTGTTTAAAATTTTGGTCCCAGAAAATATCCCTGCCACTTTTTGCGGCCTCTCCCAGGTAATACATAAAGGTTTTTTGTTGTAGCGTTAAGTCATCCCAGCCGGGAACCTTGTAACGGATAATCTTTATGTCTGCAAATGATTCTGCCAGGTATCTGAATGTATCGTCTTGTTTTTTGGCACTTTTTGTCCCGGTTGAACAAGATAAACCTGCTATGCCTGCAATACAGGCAAAGGCAATTTTCATAAATTTCATGGTTGTATTATTTGTCACGGATTTTTCGGACGCACCGGTTTACCTGGCGAACCAAAGTAAATGCAGTTATGGCTACCGGAAGAATCAGGGAAATCCATTTTCCCTTGGATAATGTTCCGGGCACGTTGTTTTTAACACGGTCTTCCAGGCCTTTGATGTGCCAATCCAGCGAATTGCGCTCCGCCCTGAGCTGATCTATGGTGCGTATCTGTGAATAAATAAATCTTCTGCTTCTCATGGGTCAGTCCTCCAATGCGTTTGGGTCTTTTTCATGAAAAAAAATGTTTATAAACAACCTGACAAAGGTGTTCATAAAGAGCCTTTTCCTGAACAGAAACAGCACGAGAAACAGCAACAGAAAAAAACCGCCTGTGATAAGGGAAGCAGCTATAGTACTTTCAAGTACCTGTCCCAGCCATTGGGTGGCTCCTGATGCCAAAAATACAAGGGCTGTGATAAGTACCAGAATAAGCAAAAAGATGCTCAGGAGCCTGTTTATAACCCTGCTGGCATTTTCTACCAGGCCCAGTTTGAGGGCATCTGATTTCAGACCAAGGTACTCCTTGGCCGAGTCTTTAATATCCATGGCTTTTTGTCTATTCGTCCTGGCCTTCTTCCTGGTTAACAGGAAAGTGTTTGTGGTATTCCTGTTTCAGATCATCCACTCCCTGATCCAGGGTTTCTCTAAGTTTTTCTCTGGTTTCACTTCCTTTTGCAGGAGCAAATAACAAGGCAAGCGTAGCGCCTATGAGGGCACCTCCCAGGAATGCGAGTGTGTTTGAACTCTTCATAATGCAATGTGTTTTATAAAAAATGTCTTCTTACAAAGATAAAAAAAAGATTATCTTTACGCTATGAAAAAAGGCAATCTTTTAGGCTTGGTTTTCTTTTGCCTTTCTCTTACTTCGTGTGAAGAATGGTTTCACCCCCGTAGCAGGTACGAGCATAGCCTGCTGGTATATATGGCAGCGGACAACAGCCTCTCTGAACTTGCCAAGACAAATATGCAGGAATTGCTGGCACATGCTTCTTTGCCGGAAGATCATGCGTTGTTTGTTTATACGGACGGCAAAGAGCAGGGGGCTTACCTGATTCGGATTTACAAACGCAACCACATTACAAGAGCGGACACGCTGTTCCGGTATGGTATGGTGAATTCTGCCCACCCGGATATGCTGGAACAGGCAATAAAGCATGCAAGGGAAGTTTGTCCGGCTAAAACATACGGACTTATTTTGTGGTCACACGGAACAGGATGGTTGCCTGCAGGGCTTTACGGTGAAACGCCCAAGTATGCAGTTACCCCTCTTTCTCTTACTCCCGTTGCTGCGTTTCAGTACAATATTGACGATCCTGCTTACCCGCGGACAAAAACATTTGCCAAAGACGGGAGTGCAGAAATGGAAATCCCGGATCTGGCCGGGGTGTTAAAGAGATTCACCCACGAATACGTATGTTTTGATGCCTGTCTGATGGCTGATATACAGACCTATTACCGGTTGAAGGATGTAAGCCGGTACCTGATGGGTTCGCCAACCGAGATTATTGACACAGGATTTCCTTACGATAAATTGACGATATCTCTTTTCCCCTATGTGGGGGAAAGCAGCCTGATTGCCTTGTGCAATGCTTATTACAACAAGTACAATGAGCAGACGGGATATTACCGTTCTGCCACCATTTCTCTGGTAAGGACAGATCGCATTCAGGAAGTAGCGCTGGCATTTAAAAATCTGATTAACAACAGCCCAACAGATCCTCTTACGGTTGACCGGACAGGTTTGCAGACTTACGACCGCCTGACGGAACATGTGTTCTGGGATATGGACAGGGTAGCAGCACTCCTGGGATCAGCAGAAGATTATGCAGACTTTTCTACGGCACTTAAACGAGCTGTGGTGTACAAAAAGGCAACCGACAATTTCATTACCATTCCTATTGAATATTTTTCAGGATTGGCAGCCTATTTGCCTGTTACAACACTTCCGCGCACCCAGGAGGCATTTGAGGCAACTGCCTGGAATAAATACCTTGGTTGGATGCCACGGACAGATTGATTTTGCAAAACAACAGATTTTAATTACTTTTGCGCGCCCTTATAAGGACCTTAGTAAGGTGCCATGGGATCCGGTACAGATTTCCGGATTGAGTAACACTGTTAACTAATACATGTATGAAACATTTTGAGATTAAAGCCCGTGAACGGGACAACTTTACAAAAGCAGCCGTTAAGCAACTGCGCAAAGAAGGAAGAGTACCTTGTGTATTGTATGGCAACAAGATGGAACCTCTTCATTTTTCAGTATTGGAAAAAGAACTGAAAAATTTGATTTACACTCCCTACTCTTATATTGTAGAGCTTAGTGTAGAGAAAAAGAAACACATTTGCCTGTTGCAGCAGGCGCAATTTCATCCGCTGCATGACAGGGTATTGCACCTGGATTTTTTAGCCATTGATCCCAAAAAACCGGTGTCTGTTACTGTGCCGGTAGTTTTGACAGGGAATTCCATTGGGGTACGTGAAGGCGGCAAGATGCATATTCTGAACAGAAAATTACTTATCCGCGCCAATCTGGAAGATTTGCCGGATTCTTTGAACATTGATGTTACCAAGCTGGCTTTAGGCGGTACCATTGCAGCAGGAGATTTGAAATTTGACAACATTCAAATCCTTACTCCTGCATCTACCATCGTGTGCATGGTTAAGATGACGCGTGCTTCTATTTCTGATGCAGCAGCAGAAGCTGCCGAAGAAGCTGAAGAAGGAGCAGCCGAAGAAAACGCCGCTGAAAAACACGAGGAAGCCTAGTCTTTCCTTTAGGTCATGTCTTATTTGATCACAGGACTTGGAAACATAGGTTTGGAGTATGCCGGTACACGGCACAACATAGGTTTTTCAGTTCTGGATGCCTGGGCAGCCTTGCAAAAGACTGCCTTTTCTACCTTACGGTATGGTGCTATGGCACAGGTAAAGTATGCCGGTAAATCGGTTTGGCTTCTTAAACCGTCTACGTATGTCAATCTGAGTGGAAAAGCTGTCAGGTATTGGATGAACGAAGAACGAATTCCTCTGGAGAACACCCTGGTGGTTTTGGATGACGTGGCGCTCCCGTTTGGGAAAATCCGGATGCGGGCCAAAGGCAGCGATGGAGGACATAACGGATTAAAACATATTACAACTGTCCTGGGAACACAGAATTATGCGCGTTTGCGTATTGGTGTGGGAGATGATTTTCCCAGGGGGTACAGAGCCGATTATGTGTTGAGTCCCTGGAACAAAAATGAAAAGAAAGAATTGCCTTTTCTGTGCGACCAGGCCATAGAGGCCATTCAGCTTTTTATAAGGCATGGTATTGATCAGGCCATGAATACGGTGAATACCGAACCCAAGCCTGTTTTGGATAAAGATGAGGATTGACAAGTATTTGTGGGCCATCCGCGTGTTTAAAACGCGCTCGTTGGCAGCAGATGCCTGCCAGGGGGCTCGTGTTAAAATAGACGAGCAGCCGGTAAAACCTTCCCGTATTGTTAAAGAAGGAGATGTTTTGGTTGTCAGAAAGGGCCCGGTCTATTATTCTTATGTGGTACTAAAGACTGTTGACAGGCGTCTTCCGGCAAAAGAGGTCCCGATGTATGTACAGGATATTACACCGGCAGAGGAACTGGATAAGTTGCTACAACCGAAGGAGTCGGTAGTTATTTACAGGAAGAAAGGATTGGGGCGTCCCACAAAAAAAGAACGGCGCCAATTGGATAAGGTCAGGGATTTCAACGGGTAATTTCCAAAAATTTTGCTTTTGTGTTTGTTTTCAGTTTCCAGTAATCCAGGGAAGCAGGTAGCAGCAGGCAGCCATTTTGGGATGGTGTGTACAGGGCCCCGTCACATACAATGGTAAGATCTCCTTCAAGGAGCATATAGACAACAAACCTGTCCATGGCCGAATCGTCAACCTCCCGTGAAGCGTCAAGTTCTTCCAGACGCACGGTAAAATAAGGAGAACTTACAAGCACACCTTCTGTGGTTGGTTTGGGAATATGTCTGGTATAATCGATACAGTCAATGGCCAGTTCTACGTGCATTTCCCTGGCTGTTTCCGGGTTGTGTTCCCTTCCCCAATCATAAATCCGGTACGTTATGTCGGATACTTGTTGCACCTCGGCAAGGGTTACTCCTCCTCCGCAAGCGTGAATCAGGCCGGCAGGGATGTAGTAACATTCTCCCGGTTTGGGTGTGATGCAGTTCATTACTTCCGGTAAGGTGCCTTTGATACAGTGTTCGTAAAATGCTGCAGGCGTCATGTCCCGGTTAAATCCAAGGTACAGCCTGGCTTGGGGTTTGGCATCCATGACGTACCACATTTCCGTTTTTCCATAGGCGTGGTGCATTTCAGCTGCCCGGGTATCGTCCGGGTGTACTTGTACAGATAGAAAATCATTGACGTTCAGCTGTTTGATAAGCAGAGGAAATTCATCTCCGCACATATCATAAATTGTGTTTCCAACTAAATCTGTCAGGTACACTTCCAGTATTTCATTGATGGTGTTTCCTTTTAGAAAACCGTTCTCAATTACAGAGGCGTCCTGATCCAGTCCGCTCAGGAGCCAGGTTTCAGAGCCCCAGACCCGTTCTTTCAGGTTGGGCTTACAGGCCAGGGGATATAGGTTGTTGGTATTCATCAGAAAGTTCCAAATCGGGTGCAGGTGCTAAATTTTTATATAAATAGAAGAGGGAAAGACCCAAGGTTGTGACAGAAAGTCCAAACGTTATGAAGAAGGATTGGTTTCCTACCAGCTGACGCAACGAAGTATCGGTTGCTATTTGCGGAAGCAGAGCAACCAACAGGAATGACATGCCGTTGTTTATGGCATGTAATGCTACACAAGTCCAGTAAGAGCGTGTCCTGTAATATATCCAGCCAAAGAGGCAACCCATAAGAAAGGCGGGTATAGCCTGCCAGGGATTGCCGTGGATAACACCAAACATGACAGCCGACCACACGATGGCTTTCCATGGAGCCATATGCTGCAACATGCCTTTGAGGGCTACACTGCGGAGCAGCCATTCTTCCAGCAGGGGAGCTGCAACCACAACGGCAATAAATGTGGGAACGTTGGTTTCCGTCATCTGTTCAAACATTTTCTTCATAAATTCAGGCATTTCAAGCCAGTCGGTAACAGGATCCAGGATGACAGACATGCTTACAATCAGTATGGGGAGGAGCAGGATGTAAAAAATAAGAGGAACCTGCCCAATCCGGGCGGGCGGATTGGCATAGGGAGGGGTACCTTTCCATGCAGCTTCTTTGTATTTTCCTGAGGCACGCAGGATTACATATATAATTACAACAATAAAGGGGATTACATAGAGTACGGGAATGGCCCACCCGCCGGGGTTATCCAATGATACGGCATTGGGGAACAACCAATTGATAACAAAGGTGGCTGCTGCCGTGACGGCGGCACCTGCTATTAACAGTATGCCAATCATGATCAGCCATGACTCGCCAAGTCCGGGCCGGTAATAATTCATTATTTTTTTCATAGATACATAGGTTACGGGAATAAGGGAGTTGGGTAGTTGCCTGATGTGTGCAGGGCTTCCAGTTGTGCCACAACACCCGGACGGTCTTCCCGGTAAGTTACCCCAAACCAGCGTGCTGTAGTTTCCAAAACACGGCATGTCCCGTTTTCGGATTGAATGGTGTCATTGACCAGGGTAGGCAAGTGGTATTCACTTACCAGATCGTTTTGGTGTTCCTGAAGGAATTGTGCCACCAGGCGTTTGGCTTTGGGGTAGATATCCGGAAGGAAACCCCAGCAGTTCATGGAACAAAGTGCGTTGGCAGCAAGCTCCAAGTCTTCTTGTGTGCCGTCCTCATGGGTGGCAGTGCACAAAATGCGGCCGTCGCTTTCTTTGCGGATCCCCAGGCGTTCTACAATATCTACAAGGAATCCCCGGTTGTTGCGCGTGCATATACCTCTGGATACGGGGCCGGACGGAGATAGTGTGTTTTCCAGCCGGTAGCCGGCCATGGCACAGGAACCCGGTGGCAAATCGTTCCGGTTTAAAAATCCGGCCAGAACATGAAATGCGTCTTTGCCGTAAAAATCATCGGCATTGATTATTCCAAAAGGTGTGTTTACCTTTTCAGACGTTACCAGCAGGGCATGGCCTGTTCCCCAGGGCTTGGTTCTGCCTGCCGGGGGTGTGTAGGGAGGGGGAATACCATCCAATTCCTGTGTGACAAATTCGAAAGGGAAATGTTTGCCGTACCGGGAAGCACAAATTTGTTCAAATTCCGTTTGAAAATCTTTGCGGATTACAAATACAATCTTGCCAAACCCGGCCCGAAGGGCATCGTAAATGGAGTAATCCATAATGGTGTCTCCACCCGGTCCCAGCCTGTCCAGTTGTTTGAGTCCTCCGTACCTGCTGCCCATTCCGGCAGCCATGATAATAAGTGTGGGTTGCATATTGAAAAACCTGCTATATTTGTGAAAAACCTAACCCTATGCGTTCTCGTTTTAAATTTAACCGGCTCCCCGGGTTGCTCAGAAACAGGTTTTTTATTGTGGCTCTGGTATTCATGGTATGGATTCTGTTTTTTGACGACAACAGCTTAACGGGCTGGGTGCGTACTTTGGGTGAATATTATGAGAACAAATCTCAACAAAGATACTATAAAGAACAAATCCGTCAAACAGAAAAAAGCCTGAGGGAATTGCAGTCAAACAAAGATTCCCTGGAGAAATTTGCAAGGGAAAATTATTTTTTTCACAAAGAAGACGAGGATGTGTTTATCATTGCACCAGGTCCTTCAGATCCCGCAGATCGTGTCCCATATAGGTAGGACCTCCGTCACAGGGAACGCGGTGCGGGTTGTAGTAGAACTGGTCAATGCCAAAAACCTGTGCTCCTTCTATATCGTTTCTGAAATCATCACCCACCATTAATGTTTCTTTTTTCTTTCCGTTGATGGCAGTAAGGGCAGCTGTGAATATCCGGGGGTTGGGTTTGTGGTATCCTACTTCTTCCGAGATAAACACTTTGTTTTTGAAAAAGACATCCAGCCCGCTGCTTTGCACTTTTTTGTGCTGAACCTGTTTGAATCCGTTCGTAATAAGCGCTATTGAGGCTCCTTTGCCTGTGATATAATCCAACACTTCATGCGCATAAGGCATGAGTTTTGTCTTTGTGGGCATGAGTTCCAGGTAGGTATCCCCAAAAAGAGAAGCCAGTTTCTCTGCCCCGGGAACGCCTGCTTGCTCTAATGTAATTTCAAACCGCTTGTAACGCAGTATCTTTTGGCTCATTTTCCCCGCTTCGTACAATTCCCACAATGCCAGGTTGTTGGTATGGTACTTTTCGTAGAAAGCATGGGGGTCCGGAATAAATTCTTCCAGATTGTAAATAGAAATCAGCTCTGTAATGCAATCACGGGCATTTGAATCAAAGTCCCATAATGTGTTGTCCAGATCAAACAGGAAAAAGCCGTATTTCATTTTGTAAAGTAATCAATAATCCGCTCTATGGCTCTTTGGCAGACGGGACAAAAAGCAGGTGCCCGGTTGGTATGCATACGGCAATCTTCTGCGGGACGGTACATTCCTTTAGCCATATAGGCAGCGCCTTCAAACAGGCCTACTCCCGGAATGTCCATCATGTCTTCCCATTTGGAAGCAAAATCTACCCGGGTGGTGATATTGGCTTCCCAAGGTTCAACATCTGTGGGGTACATGTCTAAATAGGCAACTTCGGATTCGTAATATTCATCGGCCAAACCCGCAAAACTGTGCCCGAATTCATGGACAAAAACCTCTTTGCTTAGTGGGTGATCAGACGTACCAATACCGTAATAGTTATAAATGCCTCCTCCTCCATACCGGGTTGAATTTACAAGGACAAATAAGGCATCAAAGGGAGCTCCGGAAACGGCCTTTGCCAACAGAGAAAAATCCGGCAGGGTGAGGTACCTTTCCAGGTAAAATGTGTGAAAGGCACTGTACAACGCGGTGTGCGCCCAAAAATCGTGCTGAGGCAAAGACGGTCCCGAATCTTCAGATACGAGGGGAAGAATCCAGATGTTAAAATCTGTTTTTCTAGACTTAAAAGGCTCGTATTCAAAAAGATATTGTGCAAAACGTGCGGCGTCTTTTCTGAATTTATCCAGCTCTCCGGCTCGGTAGCCCTCGGCAACAAAAAGAAGGTCCACATGGTTTTCAACAGGACCGTTTTGTAAGAGGGCTTCCGCTGTATAAACCGGTTTTTCTTCTCGTATCAGTTGGTCCTTGGGGTCTATCCGGAAAGTCTTCAAGGGGACCCACTTTCCGGTTTGTGCCACCCGCCGGGATATTTCAAACAAAACAGGTTCTTTTGGAAAAGGCATCCATAAAGAAGTGGAAAACGCCTTATCTGTTTCCAGTGCTTCCTGTGTGGTTATCCACTCAGAAAATAAAGAATTAAAGCCTTTTGAAAAAAGAAGCAGGTTATTGCTTGCGTATACTTTGTATTGGTATTCGCCATAAGAAAAAGGAACAGCCAGCCGGGTTTTGGACCCTGTCCAAAGCTGTTCTTTGTGCAACGAGTGCAGGAATACGTCTTGTTGCCGGGCATTGCCGGTAAATACCAGGTCAACACGCAGTCTTTCCGGTGTAAAATAGGAGTCATAATCAACCGGTTGTGCCCGGGATATGAGGAGCTGACCCAGGCACAAGGTCACAAGAAGCCATTTTTTCATGGTAGGGGGTATTAATGTCCTGTATAATTGGATGGAGTAATCTGCAGCAATTCATCTTTTACTTCCTCGCTGACGGCCAGGCCGCGGATAAAGGTATGCAGGTACTCTTTATCAATATGCATGTTGGTACGCGTAAACTCTTTAAGCGTTTCGTAAGGTTGCGGGTAATTCTCCCTTCTGAGGATGGTTTGGATGGCTTCAGAGATGACTGCCCAGTTTTCTTCCATGTCTCTTTCAATGGCTTCTCTGTTCAGAAGCAATTTTCCAAATCCTTTTTGCAAGGCTTTAAAGGCAATAAGTGTGTGTGCCAGGGGAACTCCCAGGTTGCGGGAAACGGTGGAATCTGTCAGGTCTCTTTGCAAACGTGAGATGGGCAGTTTGGCTGCCAGGTGGTCAAACAGGGCGTTGGCCACCCCCAGGTTGCCTTCTGCGTTTTCAAAATCAATAGGATTGATTTTGTGCGGCATGGCAGAAGAACCAATTTCCTGGTCTTTAATACGTTGTTTGAAGTAATTCATTGATATGTAAGACCACATATCCTTGGCCAGGTCTATGCATATGGTATTGATGCGTAGCAGGTTGTGGCACATGGCTGCCAGGTGGTCGTAATGTTCAATCTGCGTTGTGGGGAATGAGCGTTGAAGTCCCAGTGTTTTGTTCAGGAATTTGTCTGCAAATTTGTGCCAGTCAATCTGCGGGTAGGCTACGTTGTGGGCATTGAAATTACCTGTTGAACCTCCAAATTTTCCGGCAAAAGGGATTAACTCCAGGCTTTTAATTTGTTCTTCAAGCCTGACTTTGAAAACCATGAGTTCCTTTCCCAGTCTGGTGGGTGAGGCAGGCTGGCCGTGTGTGTGCGCCAGCATGGGGACCGACCCCCATTCGTTTCCTTTTTCTTCCAGCAAAGTTACAAGCTGTTTTAGCAGGGGAAGGTACTCTTTTTGAAGGGCGTGTTTCAGGCTCAACGGGAGGGCTGTATTGTTAATATCCTGAGAGGTAAGACCAAAATGGATGAATTCTGCATAATTGGACAAGCCCATAGCTTTCATCTTGTTTTTGAGGAAATACTCTACGGCTTTAACGTCGTGGTTCGTTACTTTTTCCTGTGCCTTGATTACTTTGGCGTCTGTAATGGAAAAGTTTTTGTACAGGTTACGCAGGATTGGGTACCAGCGGGAATCCACCTCTTTTAATTGAGGCAGAGGTAATTTGCATAAAGCTATAAAATACTCAACTTCAACTTGAAGACGGTATCTGATAAGTGCAAATTCTGAAAAATACTGATTTAAAGGGGCCGTATGCAGATAATACCTTCCATCTATGGGAGATATGGCCAGCAAAGGGTTAAATTCCATAAGTATAGTATTAGGTTAATTAACAAAGATACTCATTTTTTTATAGAGGCTGATTATTTGCCGGGCAGGCTCTACATCATGTACGCGAAGCACAGAAACTCCCTTATGAAGCAGGTGCAGGTGCAAGGCCGAGGTGGCAACCAAAGCATGTTCCGGAGTCGTATTCAAGGGCAGGTACGTCATCCTTTTACGGGAAATCCCGACCAGCAGGGGAAATACCGGCTTTCCTGTACTGTCAGCAGGTACAAGGGAAGGGAGTGCCTCCAGGACCTGGAAATCTTGTTCTGTGTTTTTGTTGAATCCAAAACCCGGGTCTAAAAACACGTGTTGTATGCCCCATTTTGCCGCTGTTTCGGCTATTTTTAAAAAAAAGCGGGCTATGCCTTCCGTGCCCTCATAAGGTTCCTGGTGCATGGCTATCCAGGGAAGCTGCAACGAAGCGATCAGGGGCACCATTCCCGTATCTGCGCTGCCGGCCATAATGTCGTTTACCCAAAACGGACCTATCAGGGAAAACGTTTTTTCTACGATCCCCGGCCTGAACGTGTCGATAGAGAAAACAGTATCGGGAAATCTTTCGGTCAGTTCCTTAAGAACGGGTTCCAGTCTTTTCCATTCTTCTGATTCCGGGACTCTGACGGCTCCCGGACGCGTAGAACAGGCCCCGATGTCCACAACATCTGCTCCCTGTCGGACCATTTGTTCAATGCGCCGGAAAGCCTCTGCGGGACCGGGTACCCGGGATCCCGCATAAAAAGAATCGGGGGTCAGGTTTAGAATCCCCATGACGGCCGGAAAAGTAATTTTCATAAAACAAAAATAATAAAAAAACAGGGACACGATTTTTTGTGTAATTTTGTACTATGTTAATTGTATTGGAAGGTTTGGACGGAGCCGGTAAATCTACCCAGCTTAAAGCAATGGAAACGTATTTTACGGAATGCAGTAAATCGGTTCAATTCATGCATTTTCCACAGTACGAGACTCCGGTCTTCGGGGCGCTTATTTCCCGGTTTTTACGTGGCGAAAGCGGTGACAACTATTCGGTTGATCCTTACCTGGTGGCGCTTTTGTTTGCAGGCAACCGGTACGAAAAATCGGAGCAGCTAAAAGAATGGCTGAACCAAGGAGAAGTAGTCATATTGGACAGGTATGTCTATTCAAACATTGCGTTTCAATGTGCCAAAATTGACAGTTTGCAAGAGAGGGAACGGTTGCGCCAATTTATACTCCATATGGAGTTTGTCCATTTTGGTATTCCCAGACCGGATATCAATCTTTTTCTTGACGTTCCCCTTGATTTTGTAAAAGAAAACCTGATTCTGGGACGTAAAGGAGAAGACAGGCTGTATCTGGAAGGTAAGGAGGATATACATGAAGCTTCGGTAGATTTTCAGCAGCGTGTCCGTGATGTATACCTGGAGCAGGCTGCTTTGGATACATCGTTCAGGATTGTCTCTTGTAAAGATGCAGCAGGGAAAATGGCCGGTTGGCAGGAAATATTTGAACGCATTAAACCGTATTTGCCATGAGGAAAATAGCCCGCTTAGTACTTGGTGTTTTATTTGTTTTTTCCGGTATAGTTAAGGCGGTGGATCCGGTAGGCTTTAGCCTTATTCTGACTGAATATTTCAGGGCTTTTGGTGTGGCTTTTTTGGAACCTCTTTCACTGGTGGGGGCTATTGCCCTGTCTTCTGCGGAATTTGTGCTGGGGGTACTGTTGCTTCTTGATTTTAGAAAATGCCTGGCAGCCTGGGGCGTTTTTTTATTTATGGGCTTTTTTACGCTGCTAACCTTATTCCTGGCTGTTTTTAATCCCGTAGATGATTGCGGATGTTTTGGAGAGGCAGTAAAGCTGACCAATTGGCAGACATTTTTTAAAAATCTGGTTTTTTTGCCGTTAGCCGTTTTGCTTTTTCTGCAGCGAAACAAAACAGCGCCTGTGGCCCGGGCAAGAGCAGAATGGCCTGTTTGCATTTTCTTTGCAGGGGTTGTTCTGTTTGTGTCTGTATACAGTTACCGCCACCTTCCGCTTGTCGATTTCAGGGGGTTTAAGGTGGGCAATGACATTGCTTTTCTTTTGGAAGAGGCCCGTAATAAACCGGAATTTTTGTTTAAAACAGAATTGATTTACAGCCGGGACGGACAACAGAAAGTATTTACACCGGATGCCCTTCCGGACAGCAGCTGGACATTTGTAGCCGCCAGTACCCAAGAGGTAAGAACGGGAGTACGTCATAAGGTGTCCGATTTTTCTGTATTTGATGCTACAGGCCAATCGGTGACAGATTTGTTGTTGAATGAAAGGGAAACAGCCCTTGTCCTGTTGATAACATCTGAAGACAACCTGGATGAGAAGGTATTAAGCCGTATAAAACCTTTGGTAGCTGAAAGGAAAACAAAGGGAGCTCCGTTTTATGCCATAAGTGCACTTCCGGCAACGTACACAGAACAGCTTTTGCAGGAGCACGGTGTGGAAATGCCGGTATATACGGCAGACAGAAATACGTTGCTTACGGTAATCCGTTCCACACCGGGGCTGATGGTCCTTAGGCAGGGAACGGTCATGGCCAAATACGGATACCGGGATATACCTTCTCTTAGAAACTGGGAAAAGATGCAGCAAGAAGATCCGGAACTGGTTGTAACCCGTGCCAGCATTCATGTACGGCTTAGGACACAACTCTTTGTTGCAGGACTGTTGCTGTTGATTTATCTTTTACGTAAAGGGTTCTGGTTTTCCAGAGAACGCTATTGAACGTATTATAAAGTCCGTCTGATTTCTACTATTGTGTAGGCCTCTATAATGTCACCTACTTTGATGTCGTTGTATCCGTCAATGTTCAAGCCGCAGTCGTAGCCGGATTGCACTTCTTTTACATCGTCTTTAAAACGCTTGAGCGAGCCCAGTGTACCGGTATAGATTACAATGCCGTCCCTTATGATGCGTACTTTTGCGTTTCTGGTGATCTTGCCCTCTTTGACCATACAGCCGGCAATGGTGCCGATTCGGGAAATCTTGAAAGTTTCACGAACCTCCACGGTGGCTGTAATTTCTTCTTTCTCTACCGGGGCCAACATGCCTTCAATTCCTTTGGTAACATCTTCAATGGCATCGTAAATTACAGAATACAGGCGGATTTCAATTTCTTCCTTTTCTGCCAATTTTCTGGCAGAGGCAGACGGGCGTACCTGGAATCCAATGATAATGGCATTGGATGCCGTAGCAAGCAACACATCCGATTCGGATATACCACCTACTGCTTTGTGGATTACGTTGACCTGCACTTCTTCCGTTGTTAGCTTAATCAGGGAATCTGCCAGAGCTTCTATGGAACCGTCCACATCTGCTTTAACAATAATGTTCAGTTCCTGGAAGTTGCCTACTGCAATACGGCGTCCAATCTCTTCCAGGGTAATGTGCTTCTGCGTACTGATTCCCTGGATGCGGATTAGCTGTTCCCGTTTGGCAGCAATATCACGTGCTTCTTTCTCGTCTTCCATTACCATAAACAGCTCTCCGGCTGCAGGGGCTCCGTTCAGGCCCAGTACAGAAACAGGACTGGAAGGACCGGCTTCTTCTACCTTTTGGCCTCTTTCATTAAACATGGCACGGACTCTTCCTGTACAGCATCCGCTCAGCAGGATATCTCCCTGCTTTAGTGTGCCGTTCTGGACCAGAATGGTTGCCAGATAACCACGGCCTTTGTCCAGAGAGGATTCAATGATGGTTCCTGCGGCACGTCTGTTTGGATTGGCCTTAAGTTCCAGCAAATCGGCTTCCAGAAGGATTTTTTCCAGCAGTTTGTCCACGTTGGTTCCCTTTTTTGCCGAGATTTCCTGACATTGGTATTTTCCTCCCCAATCTTCCACCAGGATGTTCATATTGGCCAGTTGTTCGCGTATTTTTTCAGGGTTAGCTCCCTGCTTGTCAATTTTGTTAATGGCAAAGACCATAGGTACTCCGGCTGCCGAAGCATGGTTGATGGCTTCTACGGTCTGCGGCATGATGGCATCGTCTGCAGCAATGATAATGATAGCCATGTCTGTAACCTTCGCCCCCCGTGCCCTCATGGCGGTAAAAGCCTCGTGTCCGGGTGTGTCCAAAAAGGTAATCAGGCGTCCGTTTTCCAGGCGGACACTGTAAGCACCAATGTGCTGGGTAATGCCTCCGGCTTCTCCGGCAATGACGTTGGCATCGCGAATGTGGTCAAGCAGGGATGTCTTTCCATGGTCAACGTGTCCCATAACGGTAACAATGGGCGGCCTTTCACACAAATCTTCCGGGCTGTCTTCTTCTTCCTGGATGGTATCATGCAATTCAGCCGTAACAAATTCTACCTGGTACCCAAATTCTTCTGCTACCAGGACCATGGCTTCCGCATCCAGACGCTGGTTGATAGAGACCATCAAACCCAGGTTCATACAGGCATCAATGACTTTCACTACAGGTACATCCATGAGGGTAGCCAGCTCGTTTACCGTAACAAATTCTGTGACTTTCAATACAGTGCTTTCGCTTTCCAGGCGTTCCTGTTCTATCGCCATTCTCTGGCTTACAATTTCCCGTTTTTCACGGCGGTGCTTGGCTCCCCGGGTTTTACCCCTGCCTTCTGTCATGCGGGCGTATGTTTCTTTGATTTGTTTTTGGATGGCATCTTCGTCCACCTCTGCATGAATGGGTTTGAAGCGCTCTTTTCCTCGTCCTTTTGCACGGGTGCTGTCAGTACGTTTGGCAGATACTTTGTTTACATCTACACGTTCCCTTTGGGGTTTTTGGATACGTTCCCGTTTGGTTTTCTGTTTTTCGGGTTTTGCCTTTTCCCGGGAATCTGTTTGTTTTTTCCTGTCAAACTGAGACAAATCGATTTGACCGGTAATTTTGGGACCGGCCAGTTTTTCTACCTCTGTATGAATATGTATGGGAGTTGTTGCCTTGGGTGTAACAGGTATTTTCTTTGCCGGTTTGGCTTTTCCTGTCGGTTTTGCTTTGTCTGCGGGATGTTCCGCTTGTGCAGCAGGTTCCTTTTTCACCACGGAAGGACCCTTTGCTACGGAAGGCTCTGCTTTTGTTACGGAAGGCTCTGTTTTTGTTGCGGAAGGCTCTGCTTTTGTTGCGGAAGGTTTCTCTGTTGCAGCGGAGGACTTTTCCTTTGCTATAACAGGTTTTTCTTTTGCTGCAACGGGTTTTTTACTTGCAGCCGCAGGTTTGCTTTCTTTGACAGAAAATTGACTCAAATCAATTTTGCCTAACACGGTGGGACCTGTTTCTGCAGCTTTCGTTTCCGGAGCAGGCTTTGGTTTGGTTGCAGGTTTTTGTTCTACTACAGGTTTTTGTTCTGCTACAGGTTTTTGTTCTGCTACAGGCTTTTGTTCGGCTACAGGCTTTTGTTCTGGCGCAGGTTTACTTTCTTTGACAGGAGCCTGTTCCGGGCCGGATGCCGGAGTTGCAACAGGTGCTTCCGGAGTATCTTCCTGAGTTACATCTTTGACTTTCAGGATGATTTTTCGTGATTCTTCCTTAAGCTGCAATTCCTTGTTGAATTCTTTTTCAACAAGTGCATAAGCCTGAGGAGAAATCTTGCTATTTGGGGAGGGATCAACGTCCACGCCGTTCTTTTTAAGAAAATCGGTCAGTGTGCCAATCCCAATATTAAACTCCTTGACAACTTTGCTTATGCGAATACCTTGGTTTTCCGACATATATTATTCCTTATTCTATTCTGTTGTATCGTTTTCAAATTCTGAGCGCAAGATGCGGACGACGTCTGTTACGGTTTCTTCTTCCAAATCTGCTCTTCTGATCAATTCCGGTATGGGTATGGCTAAAACACTTTTTGCCGTATCGCAGCCAATTTGTTTGAGGGCATCCAGAATCCACTGATCAATTTCGTCATTAAACTCATCCAGCATAACGTCTTCTTCGTCCTCGTCCACTTCCCTGAAAACATCAATTTCATACCCTATGAGCATGCCTGCCAGTTTGATGTTGGAGCCTCCTTTTCCAATAGCCAAAGATACTTCATTGGGTTTCAGGTAAACTCCCACACGTTTTTCTTCTTCATTAATCCTTATAGAAGTGATTTTGGCCGGACTTAACGCCCTTTGGATGAGCAATTGCGGATTGGTTGTCCAGTTGATAATATCTATGTTCTCATTTCTTAGCTCCCTGACAATCCCATGGATCCGGGAACCCTTAACGCCCACGCAGGCTCCCACCGGGTCTATGCGGTCATCATAAGATTCTACCGCAACTTTTGCACGTTCTCCCGGAATACGGACAATTTTCTTAATAGTAATAAGTCCGTCGTATATTTCTGGTACATCTTGTTCAAAAAGCCTTTCCAGGAATTTGGGGGCTGTACGCGACAGGGTGATCACGGGTACGTTGTTCCGCATTTCAACAGATATAACAACGGCCCGTACAGTATCACCTTTCCGGAAGTAGTCGCTGGGAATTTGCTCCGATTTGGGCAAAATGAGTTCGTTCCCTTCCTCGTCCAGAACAAGGACTTCTTTTTTCCACACCTGGTAAACTTCTCCCACCAGGATTTCACCTACCCGCTCTATGTATTTCGCATACACATTGGCTTTTTCAATATCCATAATCCTGCCGGCTAAATTCTGTCGAAGGGTTAGAATGCCGCGGCGTCCAAACTCAGAAAGCTTGACTTCTTCTGTGTAGGACTCTCCGACTTCGTAGGAGTCGTCAATTTTTGATACTTCTGCCAGGGAGATCTGGGTGTTTGGGTCTTCGACCGTTTCCACTACTTCTCTGTTTCTCCAGATTTCAAAATCTCCTTTGTCGATATTTATTATAACATCAAAATTATCTGTACTCCCATACATTTTAGTTAACTGGGAACGGAAAACATCTTCCAGGACGCTCATCATAGTAGGGCGGTCTATGTTCTTCAATTCCTTGAATTCAGCGAATGTACTGATCAGATTTAAACCTTCCATTATCGGTAATCTTATTTTTTGTAATAAAAAAGAGGACCAAGGTCCTCTTGCACATGTTCCTAATCAACTGCAAATTTAATTATATTCCTGATTCTTAACAAATTTATTTTTGGATTTGCAATATTTCATTATTGGAACGAAATTTGTTCAGAATCAGAAATACCAGGAAAGATATGGAACTAACAGCCCAAATGATCGCAGACCAACTGCAAGGAGAGGTTGCGGGGAATCCCCACGTCATTGTTAAAAGTGTTGCCCGCATTGAATACGGTAAGCCGGGAACGGTTTGTTTTCTTGCCAATTTGAAATATGAAAAGCACTTATACAAGACAAAGGCATCTGTTGTTTTGGTTAATAGGAATTTTTCACCAAAAGGAGAAATTCAGGCTACGTTGGTAAGGGTAGATGATGCCTACGTTGCCGTAGCTCGGCTGATAGGCATGTTTGCTGTAGGAAAGAAGAAGGATGGCTGGGAATTTCCACACACCGTTTTGCGCAGGGCCACTATAGGTAAAAAAGTATATCTTGGAGCACACAGTTATATTGGTAAACGTTCTTTTATTGGAAATGGCGCTCAGATTTACCCGCAAGTATATATTGGCGAACGGGTGAGGATTGGGGCAGGTACCATTTTGTATCCGGGCGTTAAGGTATATGATGAGTGTATTATTGGAGAAAATTGTATCATCCATGCCAACGCTGTAATTGGGTCGGACGGATTTGGTTTTGCTCCAACTAAAGAGGGAACGTACCTGAAAATTCCCCAGACCGGAAATGTGGTTATTGAAGACAATGTGGAAATTGGAGCCAACACGGTCATAGACAGAGCTACCATGGGGTCAACCATTATTCGTAAGGGAGTTAAACTGGACAATCTGATTCAGATTGCCCACAACGTGGAAGTAGGAGCCCATACGGTAATAGCCGCACAGTCCGGTATTGCCGGATCTACACGATTGGGAAGCCATTGTATGGTGGGAGGGCAGGCCGGATTTGCAGGGCACCTGACCGTTGCTTCCGAAACAAAGGTAGGAGCTCAGGCGGGAGTGATTGGGTCTGTGAAGGAAGAAGGGACGACTTTGCTGGGTATGCCGGCTATTGATCACAAAACGTACATGAAGGCGTATGCGCTTTTCAAGAAAACAGGGCAGCGGGGAAAATGAAACAACAAACCATCCGGAGAGAAATAACGTTCAAAGGAACGGGTTTGCATACCGGTCATCCTGTTGAGATGCATATCCTGCCCGCTCCCGAAGGATACGGTATTTGTTTTCAACGAACAGATGTACAGAAACAACCGGTAATACCTGCCCAGGCCTGTTACGTTGCCCATACAAACAGAAGTACTGTTTTAGCGCTTGATGGAGCAGAAGTAGGAACTACGGAACACTTGCTGGCGGCTTTGTATGGTATGGGGATTGATAACGCACATATAAACCTGAACGGTCCCGAGGTTCCTATCCTGGACGGTAGCGCATGGCCTTTTGCCCTTGCACTGAAAGATACGGGGGTTGTAGTGCAACAAGAGGAAAGAACGTATTTTACACCTCAAACTCCTATTTTTTATGAAGAAAAAGATACCGGAACGTCCATTATAGTAATTCCTGCACCTGTTTTTTCAGTTGGTATGCTTGTAGATTTTACTCCGCGGTTGGTGGGCAAGCAGGGATTTTATTATTCGTCAGCGATAGATTTTCTTCAAGATTTGGCTCCGGCCAGAACGTTTGTGTTTCTGGACGAAGTATTGCCTCTTTTAAAAAAAGGGCTGATAAAGGGGGGGGATATGGACAATGCCCTGGTAATAGCAGATCAGGAAGTGGATGCAGCAGATATGAGGTTGCTGCAGATGCTGTTTAAAGATTCCGCCAGGCATTTGCATACGGGATATATAAATAAGGAAGGACTGCGTTTTCCCAACGAATGTGCCAGGCATAAAACGGTGGATTTGTTGGGAGATTTGATGCTGGCAGGGAAACGCCTCCATGCTTTAGTAGCCGCACATAAGCCGGGACACAAAGCCAATGTTGCCGTTGCCCGGATGATAAGAAACCAATGTTTAGACAATGAAAGCAGCGCAAAAATTTAATGTGGTACATCCCGGTGCAAAATTGGGAGCGGGTGTAGAGGTGGGACCTTTTACAACCATAGCGGAACATGTAGAAATTGGAGAAGGTACCGTTATCGGCCCCCATGTCTGCATTATGGATTACGTACGTATTGGTGCCGGTTGTAAGATTTTTCCCGGAGCTGTCATTGGTGCCATTCCTCAGGATTTGAAATTTGCCGGAGAGGTATCGTATGTTGACATTGGCAATAACGTGATCGTACGCGAATATGCCACCATCAACAGAGGTACACGCGCCAGTGGTAAAGGGGTTACAAAAATTGAGGACAATTGTCTGATTATGAGCTATGTGCATGTGGCTCATGATTGTCATATTAAACAACATGTCATTTTGACATCTTATGTAGGATTGGCAGGTGAAACGGATGTAGATGATTATGCCATCCTGGGCGGTGCTTCCGCAGTACATCAGTTTTCACACATAGGTACACATGCCATGGTGGCAGGAGGTTCTCATATTAGAAAAGATGTGCCTCCTTATGTACTTGCCGGACGCGACCCCCTGTGTTTTGGAGGGGTTAATATCATTGGTTTACGTCGACACGGTTTTACCCAGCAACAAATTGAAAGAATCAGGGACGTGTACAGGATTATTTACCAAGTGGGGATGAACGTAAGCGATGCTTGCCGTAAAGTGGAAGAAGTGCTTGAACCCTCTGTGGAACAGGATATTATTCTTTCTTTCATACGGTCTTCGCAACGGGGAATTATCCCTCATAAAGCAAATATTCCGGATGATTAGTGAGCGAACAACGGGTTGGTTTCCTACTGCATACTGGCCTCCCATAACTTTTTTCTCTCTTGTATACCCTAACGGTATATGGGTTGTAGAACAACACGAACATTATACCAAACAAACCGTTCGCAACCGGTGCTCCATTTGCGGTGCCAACGGACCGCAGGATCTGATTATTCCGGTTAAACGTAAAAGAGGAAGCAAGACGATGATTCAAGATGTCATGCTGGATCTGTCACAGGATTGGCAGCGCATCCACTGGCTGGCGCTGGAATCTGCCTACAGTTCATCTCCTTTTTATGAGTATTACCGAGAGGAAATAAGGCAGTTTTATACATGCACCGGACAGGTTTCACTTTTTGAATACAATTTGTCTATTCTTACATGGTGTCTGGATGTCTTGCAAGCAGATATTTCCATACATGTTACAGACAGGTACCTCCCGGACTACGGAGAAAGAGATTACCGCTACCGGCTTCCTTCGGTAAATACGAAACCTTATTATCAGGTTTTCTCCTACAAGCAGGGATTTGTACCGGGACAGAGTATTCTGGATCTTATTCTGAATGAAGGTCCGGAAGCCTGGAAAGGATTCCGGACCGAATGACACGTTTAAAAACGAAAGCCTAAGGTCAGGGCTACCCGTAAGCGTGATAAGGTGTTGATTCCCGGAGCCGGCTGGCCTTCAATATCGTACAGTGAAAAATATTCACTCTGCTTAAGGCGGTATGAAGCACCCAGGTCTGCAAAGAATTGTTTTCCTCGTATGCCCAGTCCGCCGGATACCATATGGGTGTCGGGCAACCCCTCTTCTCCGGCACTGTAAAAACTGTAACCGCCCCGGAGGGCTATTAAAGAAGCTATTCTGACTTCTGCTCCTGCTCTGAAAATATGGGACATTTTAAATTGGTACGCACTGGAACCGTTACGAATATCCCGGTTTTCATCTTCAAAAACCGTTCTGTCGTGATACGCCGCCATGTGCATGGTTGTATAATCGACACCTTCGTAATCGAGTGTAATCAGTCCCACGTTGCCAAATACGTAGGACAAACCTGCGTTGTAACGCCATGGGGTACGTACTTTATAGGAATACGTTCCGTAAGGGCTATCTGCATACTCTTTGCCATCCAGGAATTGGGCACTCATTTTTTCCTGCCACTCATCTGTAAGTGAAGTCCATGTTGGCGTTGTAACACTTAGTCCAAGACGCAGGTTGTCTACAAGGAGGGCAATGACCCCCAGCTTTACGTTGAATCCGGATCCTGTTGTAATCTGGCTGTACGTATGGGAGAAACTTGAAAAACCTGTTTGGAATTCCCGGGCGTTTTGGGCTGTTTCCGTAAATTTTTCGTACGTACGGTAGTAAATGTTACGAAACGTCAGGCTGGTCCCGACAAAAATACGGTCATTGAAATTAAACCCCATGTTCAGCAGGTAATCCCCCATACTTCCTTTTGATTCTTTTAGAAAGCGCTGGTCCAGAAGTCCACCCACATAAATTTCTTTTTGTTCCTCGTCCAGGTTTTCTGTTCCTGCAATATACTGGTCATCCGTTCCGGGAACCAGGTCCAGCAGGTAGGTGTTCCAGGCCAGAATTGACCTCCAGGGAGCATTGGAATCGTAGTACGGGTTGTACCCATCTGTTGTTTGTTCCAGCTTATGGGAAGGAATTCCGTCAGTTAGGGTGGCAACGGGAGTGAGCCAGCTTGTGTTGGAACCGTTGTACCGTACAGAGGTAAGCTGTGTAAAGTCTTGTACCTTGTTGTATCCCAAAGCATAAGAAAAGGAAACCAGCCCACGGCTGTTGGACGTATTCCGGGAACCAACGAACCCCAATTCCGACACACCCAACTTGTTGTACTTTTCACTGTCCGGTTGTCCAAAATAATTTACCTGAGAAAATTCGGTAGTCAGTGCCGGAGTAAAAGTGATCTCGGCATAGGGGTAAAGGGCAGATGCTGCCGGGTTCAGACTGAGGGAGCCAAAATCTCCCCCCAGAGCTGTTCCTGCATTTCCAAAAGCCATGGACCTGGCAGTTCCCTGGTAACTTAGTTGTGAATACCTAAAAGCATCCCACGCGTTTTGTCCAAACAAGGAACAGGGAACAAGCAAAACTATAAGAATCAGGTGTTTTCTCATTGTAATTGGAGTAAGTAAAAATAGTATACCCGGGTTCTTTGTTATTCCCGGTTACCTTCTGTGGTAAGAACTTCCGGAGCGCGAGCTTGTAGTACCGGTACTACCCGAGGTGCTGCCGGAATACGAAGACCGCGAACCTGAACTTACACTGCTACGCGTTCCCGAGACAGCAGCATTGCCGGAAGACGTATTGCTTCTGTAAGAGGAAGACCTGCTTTCTGTGGTAGAAGTATTGCTTCTGGTAGTAGAAGTACTGCTTCTGGATGTGCCCGAATTGCTTCTTACACCGGATTCGGAATTGTTCCGTTGGTTGACGGTTGTGGAAGAACGTTGTCCTTCCCGGTAAAAGCTACGGCTGTTGCCGGGGTTTGTTGTAGTAGTTGTAGTATTTTTTGAGGCATTGGAAGACCTGCGGTAGAACGTGTTTTCACCGGCAGATTGCTCAGTACGTGATACCGCCCCATCAGTTCCTTCTCTGTATACGGCTCCCGATCCGGTAGCCTGGTTTGTGGTTCTGTTTACCCTGCTGTATTCTGTAGCCTTGCCGGTTTCACGAACGCTTTCTTCTCTGGCTCCCGATACCTGATTGATTTGTGGGTTAACCCTTCTGTAGGATCCGCCGGAACGTGATGTGGCTGATGCTGTACCCGAAGATGTGCCTGCTGGGTTCATCTTGTCACCGGGAGTTACGCGACGTGCGTTTCTGTTGTCTGTTCCGTAGGTAGGTTTATTATGGCGGTTTGCCTGGTATGGCGGGTATGGATTGTGATAGGGATTGTATGGATTGTAATAGGAAAACCCGTAGCCCCAT